>ENA-UOOC01000006-UOOC01000006.1-human-gut-metagenome-genome-assembly--contig:-C48old-NODE-6-length-250593-cov-11.205765_pt1 | contig 250593 bp, 255 predicted proteins | sample MGYA00242469_ERZ724016 | MGnify/ENA metagenome assembly ERZ724016 | reverse complement strand
GACGAGATACCCACCGTCCACATGGGCGTGGCGGCTTGCCAGATGGAGAAGAAATGGCGCCGTCCGCCCAGGTCAGAGGCATTTCGTCTTCCATGAACAGAGCGCCGGTACCGTCCGCATTCAGCTCCATGTACATCTGAACACCGACAGACTTGACGAACGCCATATCCTCCTTGGAAATGGCGGACTCGGGATCTTCGCTCTCCATCCGGACGATTTCCCAGTAGCCCGCATCTTGATAAGTGACTTCGGGGGCAGGCATCTCAGCGCCTTCCTTCAGGAAGGTCATCTCCACACCCATTTCCATCAGGTCCACGGTGAGGACGCCGTCGGCAAGGCTGCCCACACTGTCAACACCGTCAATGGTGATGGTGATTGCTTCACCGTCCAGCGTCCACTTCATGGGAAAGTCATCGCCGTCCAGCATGACGGTGCCCTTGCCGCCGGACTTCAGCTCCACCCAGGTCTCACCGGGATAGACCTCAGCGACGTCCATGGTCACACCCATCGCTTTGGCGGAAACGGCCTGGTACTTGCCTTCATTGGGGTCCGGCTCACCACCGGTGCAGGCTGACAACGACAGCAGCAGGACAATCGTGAGCATTAATGCAACGATCTTTTTCATATCTGTAGCTCATTTCGATTTATGTTATAGATTTATAACTTATTACCACAGTACTGGCGGAACTTGCCGCCCTCATTGGGCGCGCGCTTGCCGTCTTCCACGGCCTGCTCGATCTTCTGGCAGATCGCGGCGCATTCCGCATAGCGGCGTCTTTCGGAGAAGTTTCTCAGCGTGTCGGCCTGCGCGCCTGTGGTGCTGATACCGGCACCCTGCAGAATGCCTGCCAGAACCGCACCGCCGATGCCGCCGCCCACATCACCCTCGGTCTCCAGAACGATGTCGCTGCTGTTAATCCGGAACTTGATTTCATGGAAATAAGGGTTGTTGCGGATCTCCATCCTGATATAGAAATCATGATGGTGCTTGTATCTGGGCGGGCGGTAGCTGACTGTCTGACCCTCGCTGTTGCGATACTTTATTTCCTCGTGCCGCTCATCCACATCGGTAATGCAGGAAACAACGTCTTTGAAGGAAATAATATCGGGGTTCACTGCCTTGTAATCGGAATGATTGGTCACAAAGAAGCGGGTAGGAATGCCATCGATTTCTTCAATGTACATGACGTACTCGTTCTTACCGATCTGTCTGGAAATCGTGAAATGCTCCAGTTCCTTTGCGTTCTGCTGCCGGTATGCAATCTGCTCCTTGATCTCTGCCACGGTCGTATGTCTGCGATCTTCAAACCAGGGAGAAAGGAGCTTCAGGCAATCCTTGCAGATCTCGCCGTCTTCCAGCTTTTTATAGCCAAACATACCCACTTCTTTGCCGCAGATTTCACAATCCTGCTTCTTAAATCTGTCAAACAGACCCCTAATTGATTTCTCCTTTTCTCATTTCAGATTGCAGCTTCCAGCGGATCGGTCAGCACGCGGAAACCGTTTCTTCCGCGCATCACCGCCGTCCTGCTTACAACGCATCGATCACCGCTGAAAGATAAGTGGATGAAACGGAGCCGTAGATGAAATTGTCGATCAGCCCGTCCTTCTTCGCCTGACGCACCTTGTCCGCCAGCTTCTTTTCGGTGTTCTCGTCCACGACCAGCACAATTTTGCAGCCCGGATTCTGTGCTTTCACTTCCTTGCGAATCTTCATGCGTTCCTCCAGCTTCCACGGCGTGTAGGCTGTGACCTCCATGATCAGAATATTCGCATCCGTAAAAACGCACATATCCGTGGTTTTGGCAGGGCTTTCACTTTGGTATACATCAAAGTCCGAATCAAATTTTTGCAGAGCCGTTGCAATGGCGTCGGCAAATAAAGCATTTTGCATATCAACAACAACTCTCCGCATGAAATCACCTCCGTTCAGAATTAAAAATCGACAACACCGATTTGTACCGTAATCATTATAATGGATCTATTTCGATTGCGCCCTGTCCCTAAGTACAGGTTCGGGCACTATTTTTCAAAAAAGCCGCAAAAATACCCGGCTATTTCTCCTGTCTGCGCAACGCATTCAAATATGATAACTGTCTATTCTGCCCGTTCCAGCCTTCCATCAAGATCAAAGTCCACAATCATCTGATTTTCCGAAACCATTGCATAAAAGCCTTGGGTTTGCTCTTTCCAGCTTATCGTCGATTTATGATTGCCATAATAATAGATATAGTTATGGTGAATGAGCTCGGAATTCTCCTTTGCATAGAACCGGAAGCCATGCCCCCAACCATCATGCGGGAACTCAAACTCGAAGCCTTTCTCAGTTTCCTCGAACTCCAGATCCAGCTCCGGGGTAAAGGTCTGCTCCGACAGGATCATTCCGTTTGTGGAGGAATCTCTCTTCTCCTCCCTGACATGGACAGCGCCCCACAGAACATACTCGTTTCCTTCCAGTAATACACCGTATTCATAGAAGCCGGCATTGCCGCTGCCATATGTAACGGTCTGTGTGTTATTTGCCATTGTCAGGCCGTCAATCACAGAACCGCACTGCCCGGACAGCGTTTCAAACGCTTCCAAATTAAAAATGGAAAGGTCAGTATCATCGGGTACCGATATACGGGCTTTGCTGATATGGATGGGAGGCCGCGAATCGGGGTTCCGGACGAATGCATCCAGATCCTTCACGCCTGCCGGAAGTCCATAATCGAAGCTGTCAAAATGTTCCGGGTCATGGGAAGGAGCCAGGATACTGCAGGAAAACTCATCGCCGTCATTTTCCTGTACGATACCCATGCATTCATAGAGATAGGCTGCCATAGCCCGGTCAAGGGCACGCTGTGTGTCCTGATCCATTTTGAAATACACGTCTCCGGTCTCCGTATCAACTGCGAAATCTCTTGCCTGATCCTTCTCCACGATGGAGCCGTATGCATATCCCGTCAGATATTCATTGCCGTCCCCCCTCCACATCAGGCAATCCGCTGTACATTCACGCAGTTCTGCTCCCGGCATATTTTTGTTGAGCCAGCCTTGCATTAGCTCGGTACCTTTTTGGGTAATCCGGTCAGCATCCTCCTGCTCATACATGGGCCTGAGGGGATAACAGCCGGAAAGGCAAAGAAGAACCGCTAACAAAATGACAAAGTATTGTGTTTTTTTCATATTGGAGCACACCTCGCGATGCTTTTTTCTTCAAATTGTATTCTTCTGGATCGTGGGCAGAACGCTCTCGAATCGTCCTTGTCCCGCTTCCTATCTGGATATCTCCCCCGGAAGAATAAACTGCGTCTCCAATGGGTCTGCCTCCTCCAGCAGCAAGGAGCCGTCGTAGCCGCTGACTGCAATGGCGAAACGGCGCAGGCTGCCTTCCGCGTCCACATAGGAGATGCCATAGGCAGGCAGATCACCGGGGAAGATCAGCTGTACCGCCACGGGGGTGTCCGGGGTCATGACGGAGGGCAGGCTGCTCTTCTCCCCGTCCAGCTCCACCGGGGTGGCCGAGAAGATCACGGCGCCGGTCTCCGTAAAGTCTTCCGCGAACAGATCCAGCAGGGTGAAGTCCGTCACCAGGCTGTCGGTCGTAAAGAGGATGCAGCAGGAGTCCGGACCGTCGTACAGGGTGACCCAGTCGCAGTCCACGTCCCCGGCCTCTGTCAGATACTGGACCGACACCGAAACCCTGGATTCATTGGCGCTCCCGCCGTCTGTCCCGGAGAAGGGCGTCAGGGGCAGCGGATCCCCCGGGGTGTCCAGCGCCCAGAAATCCTCTGCGGTCATGTCTGCCTTCTCCGATTCCGCCGGATTCCAGCTTCCGGTTTCGTTGCGGTAAACCTCCAGATCACCGTCGCTGTTGAGGCCGGTAAAGAGGAAGCTCTCACATTCCAGCCCGGTTCCGTTTTTGGTGAGATGAAACACGCCCTGGCCGCTTTCCGATGCGCTGTTGGAGCCGTAGTAGTAGAAATATCCATCGCCCATGTAGACGTAGCTGCTGCGGTACCAGCCCTCAAAGACCAGCTCCGGCTTGCCGTCCACCAGTGTATAGAGGGCGTTTGTCATTCCGTTGAGTCCTCCTACCGCCAGCTCCGGGATACCGTCGCCGCTGAGGTCTTCTATCAGATAGCCCATCTCATACACGGCATTGTCCCCCGCGGCCCGGGCGGCCTCCAAAACACCCATTTCACCGGGCTTATCACTGTACTGACCGAAGGGGTCGGACACCAGGGTGCGGAATCGCTCCACCAGCTCACTGTAGGCCAGGTCGGGGTCGGCGGCCTGCTCCGGTGTCTGCTCCGGTGTCTGTTCCGATGTCTGCTCCGGGTCTTTCGTGTACGCCGGCTTTTCATCTCCCTGTTCCGGAATCTGTTGATCTGCTGCAGAAACAGGGGACGATTCCTCGCCGCTTGGCGAACTGTTGGCCGCTGGCTGTCTGCCGCAGGCCGTCATGGCCGCCAGCATCAAAATACTCAAGAAAAAAGCAATATATCGTTTCATATTCTCTCACTCCATGGTTCGTTTCCGCATTTTGCCGGACGATTTGACCGTGTGGTATGATCGGCTCTCCCACACGGCAAGGGGAGTCTCCGCTATGCCCACGGGTCGGAAGCCTTGGGCGTGCGCACGCCGGTGAGCAGATACTGTTCCCACAAAAGCCACTTGCCGTCGCTGCCCCGCTGACGGAGCTTGATCGGGCGGGGACTGTCCGCACCGCCGCAGGACTTGCACACATAGCTGCGCAAATTCTCCGTTTCTCCCTGCTGCCACTCACCGCCCGCCGCCGTTTCCCACTGCATATTGTCGGGCTGCTAGGTTTTCAGGGCATCATCATAGCCTTGCAGAGTCTCCATGTCAAACTCGGTGCGGCAATACGGACATTTCATCTTTTGCGCAGTGCTGTCAAACTCGATGGCACCGCCGCAGCATGGGCATTTATATTACTGTAAAAGATTCATGTGTCATTTCTCCTTGTCTGCTAAGCGTAGCTGTTTTTGCAGCACTGCCGAAAGGAATATACCCAGACTGATCTGAGTAAAAATAGGGCTGCCGCACTACAGCAAGCAGCCCTATTCATAGATGTTTTCATGTGCCTGCGAACGGCAAGTGCAATACAATAAGATTTATTCGATCCACTGGAGGCTGCCGAGAATACTCTGTACCTCATCGCTTCCAAAATCACACTCGTAGCCTTTTACCATAAACACTTTTTCGCCAATCTGTGCGCTGGCTGCATTTTCAGCCAGATACCAGGTGCCGTTGGTCAGCTCTTTTTCCCCATCGTAGGTTCCATAGGGATCGCCGGATTCCAGAAGCGCCTTTGCACTGTCCAAATCCTGGGGATACTCTTCAACCTGCAGATAGGGGTCGCCAAATTCAAATTTCTCGGCATGGCAGATGAAGTCCGCCATGTCATTACCATTCATGTCGGTGCCGGTCACAAGGCTCCAACCAGAAGGAAGCTCTGCCGTTACCATATCGCCGGAAGCCGCTGTCGTTTTGGGCGCGCTGTCGCCGCTGTTGCTGCTGTTGCTGTTGCTGCTGTCGCCGCTGTTTCCACCGTTGCATGCAGCAAGGGCCAGCATCATTGTGAGGGCCAGAAGAATCGCTAAAATCTTGTTCATTTTTTTCATAATAATCTTTCCTTTCAAAAGTAGTTATAATGTACTGTTATGCATTTACATTGGGCTTTGTTTTCAGCGCACCGTAGACGTACAGTCCGGGTACCAACAGGTTGAGCACCAGACTCGTAATATTGAACTCTCCGCCGCCGATCAGACCGATTACCATAGAAATAATGCTCAGAACCGCGATCACAATGCCCCAGGTTACGCACTTCCGGGCATTCTCAGGGACTTTGCACGCCTTGAGACCTTTTGCGCCGGCGATGATCTCAATCACCGAGATGATCGTCACAAGGATGGAACTGGCGTAGAGGAGCCCAGTTCCATCTGCGTTCCCTGCGAGCGCCACCAGTGCGCTGACACCGAGAATCGCAATGACTCCGGCAATAACGGCGATGATGCCGCCTATAATCATCAGAATAGAAGTAATCTTTAAAAATTTTTGTCCGTTGTTTGTCATTGTTTTTTCTCCTTTCTCGTTGTGCGGGATGCTGTTTGCTTTCAGCACCTCTTGTCATTTCTCTTGTTTTTTGAGTTCGACAGTTTTACTGTTGCCTGCAAGCGCAATCTCCACGATCAGTCTGCCACTGGTATCTTCATCAGAAGCTTCATGGAAAAAGGAAGTGATTTCCCCCGCAGGGGATCCATCTTTCCTCTGCAATATGTAGGAATCCAAGAAAAACTCCGTAGACTGGACGATTCCCGGTTGAAGATAGACAAATTGGATATGATCATCCAACAACGGCTCACCATCCAGCGAAAGTATGATGCGGCAGTCACTGTTCAGCTTTATGACATAGTGCCCGTCCTCACTTGACCAAGTGCCTGTGATCACCTGAAGCAGCTTTTCATTATCGACGTATGTATGATCGCCATCCAGTATAAGGGGGGTCTCTGTTCCATCCATATAGTCCGTATTCATCGTGCCGCCATTATCCATGATCTGGTCAGCAACAAAATAACGAAACAGAAGAACTCCAGTCACGCCCAAAACCGTCAGCGCAAGCAGCGCAATCAAGAATACGCTTAGAATCTTTTTCATACCCACCTCCTTTCTCCTAATGAGGATTCCTGATGCCCGGGCGGCGTCCCCAATGTCCGGCGGCGCACCCCGGCCTTTTCGCTCAGTACTCTACGGTCTTTTTGCTCCGCAGCTTTCGCAGAAGTTGCCGGAATTCTGAGCGCCGCAGTAGGAACAGTTCCAGCTCTGCGGAACGCTTTGCTGCATCGGGGCGGAATTGCCCTGCGGATCCAATTTATCCAGCATCAGCTGTGCCTTAGCAACATCTTTTGCGGTTTTCAGCATGCTCTCATCCGATACCGGCTTTCCGCAATGGCTGCAGTTAAGGGTGCCCATGTTTGGAAGCTTGCAGAATCTGCAGGTCCACGGGTTAGTCTTGATGACGGTCTCTATAATCTCCTGTTCACGGGCTTTGAGAGCAGGGTCGACAGAAGCCGCAGAATCGTTTTGCCCGTAAGACTTACGCTGACTTCCGATCAGAATATCGTACAGGTTGTGCATCTGCTCCTCATACTGGCGGTAAAGGTTGGTGTAGGGGCTATCGGGGCGATTGCCGCTGCTTAATTCCAGCTCGATCTTGTCGAACCACGGAGAGTCCACCAAAATTGTGACATTAAACTCGTAGTCGTACTCATAGCGGCGTGGGCTGTAGCTTCTGCTCTTGCCCTCATCGTCCTTATAATAGATTTCCTTTTTGTTTTCGCGAATATCGGTGTCAACCCCTGTGACCTGGGAAAAGGAGATCAGGTCGGGGTTTTCGTCCCGCCAGTTGGAGGCAGTGGTCACAATAAACTTCGCACCGGCTCTATCCACATACACCTTTTTAAATCTACCGAAGGTACTGTCAGGGCGGAAATCCGCCAAACGGCGCTCGTTTTCCTCGCGGTAGGCAAGCTGCTGCCTGATTTCCTCCACGGTGGAATTGCGGCGATCGCTGAAAAATGGCGATAGCTTCCGTGCGCAATTCTTGCAGAGATTGCCGTCCTCTAATTTGCGGTTGCCGAGCAGTCCGATCTTTTCGCCGCAGATGTCACAGTATTTTTTATCAAATAATCCCATATCTCTTTCCTCCGTTATCCGATAATATCGCCGTCGGAAAATAAAGCATTTTGCATATCAACAACAACTCTCCGCATGAAATCACTTCCCGGATTTCTTTTTACGTCCGGTCATAGCTTACGGAGCATAAAAATACACGATAGCCCTATTTTTACCTATAATATACCGAACCAGACTTATAGTATACCGAACCGTTTTTTTATTTTCCCTACCCATGTGGGTAAACTTTTGCATCCTTTGCAAAAAAAGACCCGGTTTCACATCTGAAACCGGGTTGTACAGTCAAATGAAATCATAAAACGATGGGGTTTTCCTCTGAACCGTCCTGCTCATCGAAGAGCTTGGGAATGATGAAGCGTTTGCCTGTCACGGCAATGGCAAGCTGGGTTTTGTTTGCATAGCCTGTCTTTTGCAGAATATTGCGGATGTGATACTTCACATTATCTTTGGTATAGTGCAGCTCCTCGGCAATCTCGCTGTATTCCAGCCCCTCACAAACCATACGCAGAACCTTGATCTCAGTTTCCGTAAAATCAGCGCTGGTGGTAACGCCCAGCTTAACAATGGGCGATTCGCCGGGCCACATATGCTTGCCCTGCATGGTGGCGTCCATCACGGTGATCAGCTCCTCGGGACTTACTTCCTTGTGCCAGAAGCTGTCCGCTCCAACCTCTTTTGCCCGCTTGATAAAGCTCTCCTCCGGCATGGAGGTGACGATAATGATTTTGAGCTTCGGGAACTGCTTTCTCAGCTCGGCGGCGGCTTCAATGCCGTCCATTCTGCCGTGGGTGTAGACATCCATCAGTACCAGTTCTACTGCGCTTCGGCGACAGACGGTAGCGGCCATATCTGCTTTTGTGAGACTGCCCACCAGTTCGTAGCCTTCGCTGCTGCGCACAATATTCTCCATATATTCCCGTGCGATACGCTGGTCGTCAACCACAAGCACCCTTGTCATACCTGCACCTCCTGTTCCTGTTTTTCTGCGCCAACCGGCAAAGTAACCGTCAGCAAAAATTCCGGCTGCGACTGTATCTCCATCCTGCCTCCTGATCTCGTGATATATTTTTCCAGATACACGAGCCCGCCCCGTGGCGTGATGTCTCCCTCCGGCTGTCTGCCGTCGTTGGTGATATGTAAGGTGACAGCAGCTTCTGTCTGCTCCGATACCACGTACATAGCCGTTGCATCCGCATGACGGGCGGCGTTGATACAGGCTTCCCGCATGACCGCAAGAAGGGCTTTGAGCAGCTTCTCCTCCGTCGGAAGCTCGCCGTTTATTTCCACACGGACGCCGGAAACCTCTGCATCCCGGATAAACTCCGACACATCGTCCTGGGGATAGACGTTTTCCTCACGCAATACCTGAATGGCACGGCGAAACTGCGCAACAGCGGCGGCGTTTTCTTCGGAAGTGGTGTTTTGCCGCAAAATCTGCCGTATGGCGGCAACTCCCATATTCATCTGATCGTGCAGCCGCGTTTTCAGATTCAGGATTTCCTGTTCTCTTGTCATTTCCAGTACATTTTCCGACAGGACTTTCATTTCACGGTACATCTTTTTCAGTTCCCGTGACTGGCACTTCAGTTCCTGCTGTTTTTCGTACAGTTCGGTCACATCATCGAATATTACTTCGGTATAAACCTCGCCTTGTGCGGTCGTGATTTTCTCTGCGGAATATTGCCATGCGTGTCCGTCAGGGAAAAGGAATACATTTCCGTCCCGGATGACGCCGGTGGTGTTATCACAGCCCTCCAGCGCTTCGTTCAGCTCAGTAAGACTTTGCAGGTCGCTTTGCGTGATTTTGCGGTAAAGCTCATACATCGCCGTATTGCACAGCTTGATGGTGCCTGCGGGAGTGAAGTAACAGACGGCTGAGGGCAGGGTGTCCAGCGCTTCTTTTACCGCATTGCGCAGATCGTGTTTTGCTTTGATTTTTTCGATAGCTTTGCGTGCTTTCATGCGCCCTCACCGCCTTTCTGCAATTGGAAGGTAAAGCGGCAAGTTCCGTCCTCGCAGGAATACAAATCTGCGTCTGCCTTATGGCAGGATAAATCGGTATCGCAGACAAAGTCAATGGACACAAGAAACTGTCCCTTTCTTTCACGGGCATTGACCCACACACTGTGAAGGTCGAACAGACAGTCCTCCAATATCGTTTCAAAAGTGTGGTATATACGAAGCATATCCTTTGTCGCCAAGATAACATCCGCAGGGAGCGTACAAAGGTATTTCACGTCCAGCAGTTCCAGATTAACAAAAGAATCCTCAAAGCATCTTGATAGGTCGCAAATATCCGCCGTTTCTTCCCGATGGCTGACAAGCAGAAGATTGCCGTAGCGCTTTATGTATGCACCCAAAACCGCTGCACCTGCAAGAAGTTTTTCTCGTTTTTGCGCATCATTTTCCGTATCATACTGTGTCAGCAGATGTTCAATCATGCTGATCTGTCCAGTCGTTTCCCGGTTGAGCACATCGGCTGCCCGGTTCTTTTCCTGCAAGGAAAGGATTTTCTTTTTCGTTTCCAGATTTTTCCGACGGATGCGGTTACGCTCCGAAAGATCCCGGCAGTTTTCTTCGATCTGCTCAATGGCTTCGGTAAACTCTGAAACGTCCTCCTGCCACAGCACATGACCGAAGCGAATCGGTTTGCTTTTGATCAGTGTCGTTTTATCCGCCAAAACAGGATGCGTTTTGGCGCTCATTCTCTGCTCACCGGTCAGCTCCCTGGCATTGGAGCTGGCAAGGCAGACGGTGTTTCCCTGATCCGTAATCTGTGCGCCGAGCCTGCTGACCATAAACAGTTCTTCATAGCCGGTGTTGGTTTGGATAAGCCCGCACTGAATACAGCTTTCCAATATTCCGGTGAACATCAGACACTGCGCTGCAGCGATGTCTCCGCCGATAAGCTGCATCCATTCCACGCCGCTGACATATATAAAGGCATATACGATAGAACATGCCAGCAGCAAAAACGGCAGATATTTTTTCCTATATGAGAGCCGACACTTGATTATCATGATAACAAATGCCGCTAAAGCGCAAAGGATCTCCCACCCGAGTACGATATAATATCCGAATGTATATCCATTGTTTATGTCCGTCCATACCTCTCCTTCGGGGAAGGAAAAGACAAGCTGATGGAGATCATTTGTAAGCACCAGCAGCAGACAAAGAACCGTGGGAATAGATAATAACAGCAGCGCCGTTTTCGACAGCCTTGCGTTCTCGGGCTTGCCCAGTGAGATGGCCACAAACAAAGAAAACAGCGGGATAAACAGCATTGGCAGGTAGTACAGGTACCATAGTTGCCGTGCTATTCCGATATCGGTTATAAAATAGTATCTCATTGAACGGATAACAAACCAAAAAACCATTAAGCCGGAAACGGCAATCAGATAATGGCGCACCTGTACCTGAATGATCCGTTTGCTGACGGAAATTCCCCATCCGATATACAGGGCGATATAGATCAGCGAGCGGGCGATCCCTCCGGGAACGATCAAGATATCAAACTTTCCCAAAACCCGTAAGGCAATCGCAGAGAAAACCATTGCGGCTACAAGAAAGCCTGTTTTGTGATTCTGTTTCGTCATGCGGGACCTCCTTTCAAAAATGTTTCATTTTGTTTTACAGTTTGTGCCGGGTATCGGCGGCGTTTGTTTACGGGGGTCTGTGGGCTTTACGGCATCATCGGGGATCGCCCATGAACGCCCGAACCGCTCTGCACCGGGAATGCGTCCCTGTGCCACATACTGATTGACACGTCGCTCCGATATACCCCATTTGTAGGAAGTTTCCCGTATGGAGAGATAACCTTTCATACGCCGCTCCTTTCTAACATACAGAATAATACAACATATATTATATACGAATATCCGTAGTTTTTCAAGAATCCGGCGTGAATTGTTCTTGAACTTTTTCTTATAGGTTTGGAAGAATGCAGGGTGTTCACCGTAGTAGTAGTGAGAAAAGAGATACCGCAGCAAGCATAGGGAGTGTAGCTACACTCCCTACAAATCCCCGCTTTTCTCCTTAAAGATTGGCGGGGATTTGTCCTTTTGGGATACTCCCAAACCCCTATATTTTTGAAAGGAGCGAACGCATGAGTGATTTTGAAGCAAGACCCTTTGAGTTGACTGCCAAGGACACCGAGGGCAAGGTAAAGGAAGTGACGGAGCGGCTGGAAGCCGGTGTGCGGGAGCTGTTTGAAAGTGAACGCTATCAAGCCTATCTGAAAGCCATGTCCAAGTTCCATGATTACAGTCTGAACAATACGCTGCTGATTCTGATGCAAAAGCCGGACGCTTCCCTTGTTGCAGGCTTTGGCAAGTGGCGTGATGACTTTGAGCGTCATGTAAAGCGCGGAGAAAAAGGCATAAAAATCTTTGCCCCGGCACCGTACACCATAAAGAAAGAAGCGGAAAAGATCGACCCGGATACCGGGCAGCCGGTGATCGGTGCTGACGGTAAGCCCGTCATGGAGCAGCAGGAAATCAAGATCCCTGCCTTTAAGGTGGTAAGCGTCTTTGATGTGAGCCAGACCGACGGCAAAGAGATCCCCGATCTTTCGGTAGATGCATTGACCGGCAGCGTTGAGCAATACGAGGATTTTTGGCGCGTACTGAAAGAGGTTTCCCCGGTGCCGGTGGAACTGGAAAAGATCGAGGGCGGCGCACACGGCTATTACAGCCTTGCAGATAAACGCATTGCTGTTGACGAGGGTATGAGCGAACTGCAAACAATCAAGACCCTAATCCATGAAATTGCCCACGCAAAGCTGCATGACATTGATCTGAACGCACCGCCGGAGGAACTGGAGAACCGTCCAAACCGGCGCACCCGTGAGGTGGAGGCGGAAAGCATCGCCTTTACGGTGTGCCAACACTTCGGGCTGGATACCTCCGATTACTCTTTCGGATATGTTGCCGGTTGGAGCAGCGATAAAGAAATCAAGGAACTAAAAGCGTCCCTTGAAACCATCCGTACCACGGCAAGTGCGCTGATTACCGAAATTGAGGAACGCTTGCAGGCACTTTCGCAGCAGCGGGAAACGGCACAGGAGCAGGAAACCGCAGCACTGACAGAACCGCAGCCGGAAAATACTTTTTCCATTTATCAGCTCAAAGGCGGCGGCGAAACAAGGGATTACCGGTTTGAGCCGCTGGAACGACTGCGGGAACTTGGCCTTTCCGTACAGAAAGACAATTACGATCTTGTATATTCTGCGCCGCTGGCTGACGGGGAAACCTTAGAGGATCTATTTGTGCGGTTTAATGTGGAACGCCCCGAGGATTTTACAGGGCACAGTCTTTCCGTGTCCGATGTCATTGTGCTGCATCACGGAGAGCTGCAAAGCGCACATTACTGTGATAGCTTTGGGTTTACCGAGGTGCCGGAGTTCTTACAGCAGGAGCAAGATATCCGGCAGGAAACAGCGCAGCCGGTCTTTGCGCAAATCCCGCCTGAACGGCAGCAGGCGATCCGGGACGAGGTACAGGCCACCTTGCAAATGCTGGTAGATACCGATATGCAGCTCTCCGGTGAGGTATCGCAGGGTACGCTTGACGCGCTGGCGGCACAGGGATACGTCCTGCAGGACGGACAAATCACCAAGGCAGAGCAGGAAGAAGTCCCGCCCAACGCCGAGCCACAGGAGAAAAACCCGCCGAATATTACCCCGCTCACCGATTTGCAGAAAAAGGCGCTTGAAATTGCAAAGAAATATGACGGTCTGCCCATGCAGGATAAGATCGATGTGATTGCGCAGTGCTTTGGCAGCACCACCGGAAAAATTGAGACTTCTCCGTGCAGCGGCAAATTGCGCGGTACAAGCGACGTTTCAATCCGCTTTGACACCGGCACCTCTCTGTTTATTGGTAATCAGGCGACCCCGAAAGCCAAAACGAAAACCGTACAGCAGGAACTTGTCAATACCGCTTTGGTGCAGTACAACCCGGAGATCATCGACGCGGCAAAGCAAACTGCGCTTGCTGCCCTCATGGAGCGTGAAACAAAAGACAATGCCATTGCCGCAGAAAGGGGCTTGCAGCCGTATACCCTGCTGGGCGTTGAGTTCAACGACGGCACAGACGACAAGATCAGCGGATACATGGGATGGTACTATGTGACACTGGCAGTTGACGGTAAAATCTGTTCTCACATGGAAACCGGACTAAACCATGACATTGCAGCAGGCAGGGTAAGCACAGCGCCTACACGGAAGAATTACTATACCGCAGGTGCATTGAAAGAAAGTGATGTGGACTATGTGTTCAACAACGTGGGCTTTTCTTCTACCTCTGAGTTATATTCTCTGCATATCAGTGATGCCGTCCGGGAGCGTGCTGAACAGGCGCTTGCAGAGCGCAACGCTGCTGCGGATTCGGAAAAGGAATTGCCGCCGTCCCTTGATCCGGCTGTACAGCCGGTGGTGACAATCATTTGGAGTGAAAGTGACAAGCTGCAAGAGGGTGAACAACTGCCCCTTGCCCGCGCTGATGCGCTGTTCAAAGCGCTGGACGAGGAAAAGCGCACCGATCGCGAGAAGCCCGGATATACAGGCGGCTGGTATGACAAGACCAAGTTCCGCATTGATTGTACCTTTGACGGTGAGCGCGACAGCTACGAGGGACGGCAGGATTTTGGGGATGGGGACGGCTCTCTGATCGACCATATTGAGGCCTATCACGAATACTACACCAATGATGAAAGCTGGCAAAACTATGTGCTGCACAATCATGGTGCTGAAAGCTGGGAGCAGGACAAAGCAGAACGGGAAATGATTCTCTCCGAGTTTGTGCCGTATATGCGTCTGCATTGCAATCTCTCTGAGCAGGAACGCACCGCAGCGGATGTGCTGGAAAACGGCGAAAATCTGACGCCGGAACAGACTGCGTATTTTACCGCCGTACTTGCCCATGTGGACACCTGCCGGGAACAACTGAATGCAGGCGATTACCATCTGCCCGACCCGCCCCAGCTCTCCGACTTTGCACAGGAAACCGCAGAAATGGAAGCCTACAAAGACCATGTGCGGGAAGAAATCGCACAGGAAGCCGCAGCAGCGGGTATGACGACCACCGAATACGCAGCCAACGGCTACGAGCCGAGGGAGCAGCCCATCGACGCGCCGGAGCAGCCAGAAACCCCTGCTGTCAAGTATTATCCGATCAATGAGGGCGCAGCCCGGCGCGCCAACGATGCAAACAGCTACCGCGACTATGCGGCGGGCAGCGCCACCGCCGAATACCGGCAGATGGTGAATCAGGCAGCAGAGCTTGCCCAGCGGCAGAAAGAGCGCGTTGATCCCATGTACCATGAGAAAATAGACGCGCTGCTGGGCACCTATGCTCGACGCCTTGCGGAGAACATGAACAACAGCTATGCCATTGAAGCCCGTGTACCGTCTATCCTTATCGCTGGCGGCAGCAATTTCCCTGTGGCGAAGAAACACAAGCAGAACGCAGCCCGTGACCGCAATATGCAGGAATGGCAGGATGTGCAGGGTATTCTTGATAAAATCCGCAGCACGGGTATGGGCGGTATCAGCGCGGACGATCCGCAGGCTGTCGCCAAACTGGAAGCAAAGCTGGCGAAGCTGGAAGCGGCGCAGGAAACCATGAAAGCGGTAAACGCCTATTACCGAAAGCATAAGACGTTGGACGGCTGCCCGCACTTAACGCCGGAACAGATCGACAAGCTGAAAGCGGACATGGCGCAGTCCTGGCACCTTGACAAAAGCAGGCCGTATCAGTCCTTTGTCCTCTCCAACAATAACGCGGAAATTCGCCGGATTCGTGCGCGTATCGAACAGGTACGGCAACATGAGGATACCCAGTTTGCCGGATGGGAGTTTGACGGTGGGCGTGTGGAAGCAAACAAAGCAGACAACCGCCTGCAGATCTTCTTCGACGGCAAGCCGGACGAAGGGACGCGGGACGAGCTGAAAGCCAACGGCTTCCGCTGGGCACCCAGCGTCGGTGCATGGCAGCGGCAGCTTAATATGAACGCCTACCGCGCCGCAGAGCATATTTCCTGTATTCAGCCTGTCACCGGGGACAAACCGGTTGATTTGCAGCGCAACGCCCAGTATCAGCAGGAAGCAGCTACCCCCGACACACTTATGACCGGGAAAAGAATTACAACGCCCCGTGGTAGCTTTCATGTTACCGGCATGACCCGCGAGCAGATGGAAGCCGCAGGCTATGGCTATCATCACAGTTCAGAGGACGGCAAATATCTCATTATGGGCAATGGCACACAGGCCTATGCCATTGCTGCCGAACAGCGGGTACCGGAAAACTATATGCGCACGGCAGAGCTGATCACCGAGCAGAATTACAACATGATCGACGGGCGGATCAACAACACCCCGTCAGTGGACGAGTTGGAAGAAAAGGCAAAGCGCGGCGAAGTGATCTCCCTGTCTGCCCTTGCCGCTGCGGTTAAGGCCGAGGACGGCAGGATGCCCCAGCGCAGCGCGGACGGGAAAAAACCGTCAATTCGTGCCCAACTTAAAGCAGACCGGGCACAGGCTGCGGCAAAGCCGAAGCAGAAAGAAAAAGGACAGGAAGCAAGGCGCAGTGTCCGACAGGCGCTGGAAATGGAGTAAGATATGAATAAGTTTGAAAATGTGGACGTGCTGGCATCGCTGCAACAGATCATGCAGCAGAATACAGCTTTTTTCCGAAATGATTTTGACATTGATAAAAAGATACTGACCCGGGCGGCGGCAAGTAAAAATACAGAGGATAAAATCTATCTCTGGTTTTGCCGCCCCAACGGGACACATTGCCTGCGGGAACGGGATGTGTTCCTGCGCGGAACGCGGGAGCATAACACCTTTCGTTTCTACCATGAACAGACCAAGGAGCGTGTGCTTGCCTACGCAGTGGTACTGTCTGGCATGGAGCGCGGCAAAGTGATGGGGAGCATTTACGAGCTGGACTATGCACGAAAAGCCGAACTTGCAGCCCAGACCGCCTTGCGAACAGACAACAACCGCCTGATCTATGAAAACGGATCACGGGAGCTGCCCAAGGATTACCGATTTGAAGCCGTGCCGGATAGGGAGTACGGAAAATTCGTGCGCTACGAAGCTGTACCCCATGACCCGGATGCGCTGCGGGAGCTGCTGCGGGATGAGAGCCGAAAGAGAGAGCTGCTTGCGCTCGGTGATTTCAAAGCACATATTGGGAAACTGTCTGATGAAAAGGTACTTATCGAAGCACAGCGGATCTCCACCGCATTTCAGGCATTGCAAGCGCCCAATAGCCCCAACGGGACACATTTTATGGTGGAGGTATCACCGTACTTTGAACGTATCGCATCCAGCCGGGAGCAAGATCGCTTATTTGCCGTGCTTCCCTATAAGTCCCTGTGCTTATCCGGTATGAAGGACAGGCGCGGTGTGTTTGCTCTCATAAGCAGTGACGAAAAACGAGATCTGCCCCTGCGCAGGCCGCGTCCCTCTGTGCGCTCGCAGCTCAAAGCCGGACAGATAAAGGCAGCCGCCCCGAAAAAGGCGGCTGCTAAGACAAAAGAACAGGATTTGGAGGTTTGAATATGAATAGCATTTCTTTTACCGTGGAGGATGAAAATCTGATCTGTATGTATCACCACGATGACCGCCGCCGTACAATGACGGCGATTTCCGACGCCTTGCCCGATATGGACGCAGATATGCGCCAGCTTGCCGGGCAGACAATCCAAAAGCTGCATAATATGACCGATGCAGCATTTGAGGAAGCGAAGTTTTCTATGACGCTTTCCGATACGGAATAAAAACGACGCGGGACGCGGCGGCCATCTTCGGCTGCTGCGTCCCGCATTTTCTTTTTGCCATTTCGTCACGGTTTCAAAGACTGTTTTCTCTTGTTGAAAGGAAAACATACGGGCAGCTTGGTTTCCACGCCAGAAAGCCTTGCTGCAAGCCGCTTTTTATGCCCCTAAACAGTGACTTTAATCCTCTTTTTCGCCGTCCGCTTCCGGCTCATGCCATTCTCTCAAGACCGCTTCCACCTGTGCGATCAGCTCTTCCTTATTCGGGATTACATAGGTATAGCGCGAGGCAAAGATGTTGTTGGAAAGCCCGCCGAGAGCATATTCCGCTTCCACATTTGTCTTATCGGTACAAAGAATAATACCGATGGGCGGGTTATCGTCGGGATCGTTGACCTCTGCGGCATAATAATTGAGATACATATTGAGCTGTCCGACCGCTTCCGGCAGCAGCTTGACCGTTTTCAGCTCGATCAGTACATAGGCACGGAGAGGTTTGTTGTAAAAAACCATATCCACATAGTAATGAATGTTGTTCAGTGTAACCCGCTGCTGTGTGCCGACAAACATAAAACCGCGCCCGAGCTCCAAAAGAAACTTTTCAATCTGCTGGACAAGTGCTTTTTCAAGCTCGCTTTCCATAACCGGCTTACTTTCGGGAATGCCCAGAAACTCAAAAACATAGGGGTCTTTGATGATGTCGCCGGGAGAAGCCATTTCAATCCCCTTTTGCGCAAGGGCAAGCACCGTTTCCTTATTTGTTTTTCCGTCAGAAAGCAGCAGTCTTTCATAAAGCGAGGTTGCCATCTGACGCTTTAATTCCCGGACAGACCAACCGGAATTGATTGCTTCCTTTTCGTAAAAGCTGCGTTTATCTGGGTCGGATATGGAAAGCAGCTCACAATAGTGCGACCAGCTTAATTTGCCAGACGGTGTCTGGCATTTTTGATAGGTGAGGTAAAACGCTCTCATATTTTGCAGATTGGAACGGGAAAATCCCTTGCCAAATTCCTTTGTCAGCGCTCTGGACAGTTCTTTTAATGTCTGCTGTCCGTATTCAGCACGTTCCCTGCTTTGTTGCTCATGCTCTACGATAATGCGCGCGATGTTCCAGTAAGTAGTTAAAAGCTCTGTGTTCACCTGCTGTGCTACGTTCTGCCGCGCAGACTGCAAAACCTCTTTGATTTCATTGATCATATCGCCATACTTCGCTATCTCATTCATAGTGTGTATCCTTTCTATTATGCCCTTTTTCAGATTTTTGAGTCACCGACCGGAATTTTCAGTTGTCCCTTGCGTGAAGGTGCAGTCCGCCGATCACGAGGAACACGATACCGAAAGTCACCCAGCCCCAAACAAGATCTTTTTCTGTAAGCAAACACGCCAGCAGCCCGGCTGCCGCCGCATAAATCAGCGTAAGCAGTCCACCGATCACCCAGAAACCGACACTGGTACGTTGCAGCCATAACAGCAGCAAAAATACCGCAATCCCAATCACAAGGCAGAGCGCCGGGTGAATGGGCGTAAAGGAGTTGCAGCACACCCCGGCAACAATGCCGAGGGCAATGCTGTCAAACAAAATGATATGTCCGAAGAAAAGCCCGATGACCGAGCAGATCAACCCGATCACAATACCGATTGCCAAAATTGCGCCCTGCGCTGCAAGATAACCCATACATACGCCTCCTTTTTTGAATTGCATTACAGCAGAATTTCCAAATACCGCTGTACCTTTGGCTGTACTCTTAACTGCTGTGCATACTGCAAAAGTTTGTGAATGTCCCGTTCTTTGGAAACGACATACCGCTTCATCGCCGGATTGATGATTTGAATGTCGCCGCCGCAGACCGTGCAGACAGCCTTGGCGGTGCAGGTCGCCGTGCCGCCGTGGCAATTCTCGGTTTCCGTATGGCTGGTGTCACGCTTACAGATTTGGGTGTGGGTCTTTTCATCGCTGTTCTGCGTCCAAGCACCCCAGTCGTGGTCCAGCGCGGTATTCGCTGCGGTAAACGTATCGGCGTCGTTGGTGCTTACTTCTCCGCACGCACAGGATAGATAATACACCGCGTTATTGGTGCAGTCCGCAGGAGTTTTCAGCGCTTTGGGCTTTTGAACCTGCTGTGTGTAGGCGTGCACATGGATCGGCGTCCAGTGGGCGTAGAGCGTATGCGACGCACGGGAGGACATAATTGTGGTTTCCTCCACCTTCGTGCCGCCGTCCTTCTCGGTGAACCAACCGTCGAAGCGGTAGTCCGCACGCGTCGGCGTCGGCAGCGAGCCGTAGGGCGAGTCGGGCTGAACGAGTTTGCTCTCTTCGCCTGCGTTCAGCGTACCGCCGTTCGGGGCGAAGGTGACCTTGACCGCAGAAGCGGTGCTGCGCAGATATAGATTATAGTATCCGTTATCGTTTTGTATCTCCAACTGCCCGTACTCCGGGTTGTCGCAGAAGATACGATCATGGTATAGCTTTGCCGAAGACTCCGTATTAACTTGCAGAGAATTCAAAATAACAGACGCGCCATTGCTTGTAATGCCGGTAAAGTAGACGCCGAGCTTTGCATCTGCGTCCGTGTTTATGCGGGCGGTAAACTGGATCTGCGTGTCCGAATCGCTGAGATAGAGGTTGTTCTGGGCGGAATTGACCGTGTTGTCATAGATATACGGAGCGATCTCGCTGCCGCCTCCATACACTCTGCCCATATATATTATCTTTTTAGACGCAAACGGCACCAGATAGAGGCCGCCGCCCGCTTCGGTGGCGGTGTTGTCGGTGATGCGGCAGTTCCGGTAACCGATGAAGCAGACGCGGACATACGCGCCGCCGCCCCGTTGGGCCGTGTTACCGGATATGGTGCTGCCGTTAAACTCGCAGCGTCCGTCTGCGTTGCTATAAAGGCCGCTGCAGTAAACTCCGCCGCCATCCCCTGTGGCGGTGTTGTTGATAATCTCGCCGCCGTTGAGATGAAAATGTGTTCTGCTTGCGGCATAGATACCGCCGCCGTTGGTAGCGCGGTTATTGGAAATGACACCGCCGTTGATATTGACCGTGCCGGCATTCCAAGAGTCGTAAGAAGAAATACCGCCGCCGTTGCCGGTGGCCGTGTTGCCGGTAATCGCACCGCCATACATCGTAAAGCTGCAATTGCCTCCCGTGACCGACACCGCGCCGCCGTCTCCGGATACGTTGTTGCCGGTCAGCGTGCCGCTGTAGAGCGTGGCGTTTGCATATGCGCCGATACGGATACTGCCGCCGCTGGCATTGGAGCCGCCAAGCGTACCTGTGCCAACGCAGTCGCACAGATCCAGCTCCACAGGCTTGCCATCCTCGCCCGTCAGAGTGATGGCCGGCTGAGACGGATCGGCGCAGGTGAAACTGTAGCCGTTCAGGCACAGATACAGGATGTGCTTCGGCGCAACTGTCAGATTGGCTGACACATTGCCGGTCAGATAGACATAAGCAACATAACGGCCCTGTTTAGTGTATTCGCTGACCTGAACCCATTTCTGTTCATATTTAATCTCGCTCTTGCCGTCCCACGCCTGCCATTCCACGTTTTCGTGGGTATGATTGAACATACCGCCGCAGATGCAGTGGTTAGCGTGCGGCGTGACGGTGATGGAAACCGGCGCAGAGGCCGTTGCCGCATAGTTGTCGGTTTCCGCGGTATAGGCATATATGGAACCGGTTCCTGTCTGAGCGAAAGCAAAGTTCTCGTCTATAACGGTATCGCTTTCGGGAGCGGGTGAATCCCCGTTCATTAGGTAATACGTTATGGCAGCATCTTCCTTTATGCCTTCAACGGAAAGCAGCGGAAGTATCTTTTCGCGTATGCCGACGGTAGTCTTGGATACGCTAAGCGTAAAGCTCTGAGACTCCTTCTGTCCCCCCACCGTCAGTACCAGCTTGGCGGTGATGCTGTAGCCATCCACCGTCGCCGTGCAGACAATGGTGCGTTTTCCGGCGCTGACGGTTTCCAGCGTCAGCGTGGATGCTGTGGAAAGCGCTGTGCCAGGGTCATTCTCGTAATACCAGCGATAGGCCGCGGATGTGCTGCTGTTGCCGTCCATGTTGTATGCAGCAGCAGTCAAAGTGAAGGTGTCATCCTTGTTCGCCGTCAGTGCATAGCTGCCGTCCCCACCGGTGACATTGTCTCCGGAAATCGTCAGCGTCGCCAGCGGCGCGTAGGCCACGGTCACGTTCTGGATGCTGCTCTCCGTCGCCTGCTCCGGGAGGAGCCACTGGCCAGCCGTCGTGCGACAGTAGCAGAACTTCGTGGCACTCTCCCGGTACAGGAGCGCACCCACTGTGCCACCTTCGCTTCTGTTGGTGATGCTGCCATAGGTGCCGCTTCCGCTCTTGAGCAGCACCTTGTCAGTATAGCCGCTCAGATTGCTGATGGTGCCGTTGTTGACAATGGTGACAACGCAGTTTTCCGCGTTCTCAATCTGGATGTCGGCGGCCGTTACGCCCGCCTTGACTTCCACTGTGCAGGTCTGATTGAGCGTGATGGTATCCGCATAATCCGCATTGATTGATAGCTGTGCGCCATCCGTCAGCGCGGTCAGCGCTTTGCCCATGGTATCGTACCACACCATGCCAGCGTTTGCTTGGACGCCCGCAGCAGCCTTCCTATTGCAAACCTCGCAGACGCCGTCGGCATCATACCGATGCGCTGCAAGCGGCGCGTTGGTTTCAATCGTCGTAAGTTCGGATGTTCCCTGCTCATCGCCGAAGTTCCGAGTGCAGCGTTCGCAGTGCCAGTATTCCACGGTACCTTTTGCAACGCAGGTGGGGCCTTTCGCATCAACATAATTCATCTTATGCCCAACCGGAGAATGATACACGTTGTCCTTTGTAAGTTTTGCGTCGGACATGTCCGCATGCAGGAAGAAATACCCGCAGCCAGTGCACTCCCAGCAGCGCGGGTTATAATAGTTCGCGGTGCAGAGGTTGACATTTTGCTCATGAAGCACCGACTCGTAAATCCCCTTATCCGACGTCAGCGCAAAGGAAATAGAGAAATTCTTGGTGGCGCCGGACGGAAGGGCTGCCGGAATCGTCGCCGTAAAGGATTCGCTGATTTTCTTGTGGCAGAACTCCGCATTCGTATCTACGAAGGTATGTTTCCCGCTGTAGGAAAAGAACGAATCGTCGCTGTGGTATAACTCGCACGAAGAATCGGTGCAGCGATACTGCACATCACGTGATCCTTTTGTCCGATTTCCACTTTGAAATGTCAACACCGGTTACTTGTATGCTTCTAAGTTCGCCGGTGTGTCCGTCCGCGCAGGAGGCGCTTGACGCGCTGAGCGTGAACGTAGCATCGCCGGCCTTGGACGTGCCAACTCCGGCCGATAATACCGTTGCCGGCAGGAGCGTAAGCACCATGCAGAGTGAGAGCAGAATACTGATCAGTCTTTTCTTCATTTAATTCCCTCCGTTTTTGTTATATTTGCCTTTTCTATTCCCTGCAGCGAAAACTCAAAGTGCATTGCCAGCACCTTGAATAATTGCTGCATTACCTGTTCTGAAATCGTTCTGATATCCAATCCCTCAACAAAATGAATAGCCTTGTCTATTTCCTCATTAGGGACGTTATATGCCCTAAGGCTCATGGTAAGAAACAGACGAAGCTTTTTCTCAAGCGTCAGCTCATCGTCGCATGGGTGCGCCATATAGCCGCGCATTATGCTCGCTGAACCTATCTCCATCTCATAAAAGTCGCGCAAAGTAAGCCCCGGCAGATATTGGCCGAAGATTTGGTGCAGTTCCTTTGTTGTTTCCCTGAATATGTATTCGGATGCTTCTTTTTGAGTGTAGGCTTCAATGTAGATTTCCCGCAGGTTTTCGTTAAGCTCTGTCAGAGTCATTTGAATAGCCGTTTCAACGGCATAAACATAAACCGGCGGCAGGTCTGCCCCGGCAAGCTGCCTTGCCATGCCGAACTGAGTGCTGAACATAAACTCAACCAATTCCGTCAGCACGCCGTCTTTTGCGCGGAATATATTCTGAAAGGAGCTGTATGAAACGTTGGCCTTATCGATTATCTCGGCCAAAGTGGTTTTTTTGTAGCCCTTTTCGAGGAACAGCCGCACGCACACTGCTAAAATGCGTTTCTTTGCGGGCAAGCTTGCGCTTGTAATTGCTATGACGATCACTTCCTTTCATGACTTTGGTGTATACACCAAGTATTTTAACATAGTGCATACACAATCACAATAGCCTTTGTAAAAATTAGCCCCCCGCCAAACATTTTGCATACAAAGTATGTTAAATGCGGCAGGGGCTTAAGTTGTTTCATATTCTGTTGTGAAGTTTATCGGCGCCTCACACGAAAGCCTTATCCAGTTCTTTGAGCATGTTGTATACCTTGGTATATGCCTGACAGGCATCTTCAGGGAGGGTATAGTTCTTGGTAACGTCCCTAAGCTTATCGAATACTTCACGGCTTGGATTCTGCTTCAGCTCGGCGTAAAGTGCCGCCACCTGATGCAGTTCAGGGTGGTGGTCGCTATGTACGCGCTCAACAACGGGCAGTATCTTATTTAGGTTCTTTATTATCTCTTCGTTCATGCTGTTCCCTATTTCTTTAACCTATGACAACATAGCCCAGTCCGGTTATAACTTTTACAAGCTCGTCTACGTTGGTTTTAGTCTCGTCAAATTCAACCTTGGCCTTGCTGGCATTGTACAGAACGGATGCGCTTACCACGCCGGGAGCCTTTTGCAGGGCGGTTTCGATTTTCTGTGCGCACATGGGGCAAACGAGTTCTTCCATCTGAATAGTTTTCTTCATAGTCAATTCTCCTTCTTAATTATGAATCAAAAGACGCATCGCGTTCAATATTACGACCAATATGCTGGCTTCGTGTATCAGCATGCCTATCGACATATGTATATAGCCAGCGAACAAGCCAATTAGCAGCAGTACAACCGTTCCTACCGCAATGGCTATGTTTTCATACAGCGTGCGCACTGTCTTTTTAGACAACTTGAGCGAGCGAACCAAACTCTTCAAGTCGGACTTTATCAGCACCACGTCCGAATTGTCTATTGCCACATCGGTTCCCGAGCCCATGGCTATGCCCGTATCAGCCGCCGCAAGCGCAGGGCTGTCGTTAATGCCATCGCCAACGAACGTAACGGTTCTGCCTTTGCTTTGCAGTTCGCGTATCACAGTAAGCTTATCTTCCGGCAAAAGCTCCGAACGGTAGTCCGTAATGCCAAGCTGGGTCGCTATTGCGGAGGCCGTGCAGGAATTGTCGCCAGTAAGCATTATTATATCGGCAATGCCCATATCTTTCAGGCGGCTTATGCTGTCCTTGGCATCCGATTTCAGCGTGTCCGATATCCCAAGAAGCGTTCCTATTTTGCCGTCTACGGCTATCAGGGCAATAGATGCGCCGCTGCTCTGAACCTCCTCCAAATCGTTCAACACTTGGCTGGTCAGTTCGATGCCGTTCTGCTCCATAAGCTTCCTGTTGCCTATCAGCACTCTGCGGCCGCAGACGCTTGCATCCATACCGCAGCCCTTAATGGTTTGCACGGATTCGGCTTCATAAGAAGGCAAATCTGCGGCATACCTAATCACGGCATTTGCAAGCGGATGATCGGATGCCCTTTCAACACTCGCCGCCAAGGCCAAGACTTGATTGGCCTCCTCTGAGTAATTCTTTTGAATGCATACTTCCGGAACTCCTTCTGTAAGGGTGCCGGTCTTGTCAAAAACCACTGTATCCGTCTTTGAAAACGTGTGGATGCTGTCTCCGCCCTTCAGCAGTATGCCTTCCTGCGCACCGCGACCAATTCCGGCTACGTTGGCGATGGGCGCGCCTATAACAAGAGCACCGGGACACACAAGCACCAGTACCGTAATAGCCGTATCAACATTTCGTGTGAATATGAATACCGCCGCAGCTATTGCTATAACCGCCGGTGTATAGTATTTTGCAAACTTGTCTATGAACCGTTCAACTGGGGATTTTGCGTCCTGCGCTTCTTCAACAAGGGCAATTATTTTGGCGAATGTGGTATCCTCACCTACCTTTGTTGCGCGCATTTGTATCGTGCCGCTGTCCAAAATGGTTCCTGCATAGACCGTATCACCAACGGTTTTATGCTTGGCAATCGGCTCACCCGTGATGCTGGCTTCCGCTGCATAGCCATCGCCTTTTACCACAACGCCGTCTGATGCTATCTTGCCGCCGACCTTAACCAGCAGAATGTCCCCAATCTCAACCTCGTCAGCGTCTATCTCTTCCGTTTCAAAGGCATCTTCCACGCCGTTCTCAAGAACGCGCCATGCCGTAGTCGGAGCCATTTCTGTCAACGCCCTAATGGCAGAGCGCGTCTTTTTCATGGTTTTCTGTTCCAAGAACGAGCCGAACTGGAACAAAAACGTGACTATTGCGGATTCGTTGAATTCGCCAATCACGCATGCACCTATTGCCGCAATAGAGACAAGCAACTCTATGCTGACCGTTTTGAATCGCAGCGCCTGAATAGCCCGAAGCAATATAGGCACGCCGGACAGCACGAACGCCGCCACGAAGCACACATCCGCAACGATTTTGATGCCAAATATACGCGAAAACGCTATTGCCAAAGCAATGAGCATTCCCGCGCCCCACAGAAGCGGTATTGAAAAACGCTTTATCCATGCGTTAAGTTTGAGCAAAATATCACCTTACCCTTCGGGGATAGTATAGCATAAACCATCCGCAAAGAACAATGTATGCTTTTTATAATACTGCGACGGCAGCCAATAAAACAGCCCCCAACAGCAGATAGTTTCCTGCCATCAGAGGCTATCTTTTTGAACCTAAGTTTTATCAGAACTCATCCACTACATCGTAGCCGGAGCCGTTCCATATTGCGGGACGGGTGGGAAGAGTGCGGAGTTCGGCGATAAAGTCGGGCAGAGTGGTTACCATTTCGGGCAGATAGGTGACGTATTTGCCGACCTGCTGCGTGGTATGCGCATCGCTTGCGCCTATGGCCTGCAACCCGAGTTCGCGGCAGAAGCGCAGCGCTTTGCGGTTGGCTTCCACATCCGTGCTTCCGTTGAGCACTTCTACGCCGTTTAAGCCGTGCACATCGCGCAGTTTCTCCTCCAAGCCGCGATTATTGTTGCGGAAAGGATGGCAGGATACGCAGAAGCCGTTGGCGGCGTTGACAAGGTCTATGAAATCCTGCGCGGGAATGCGGTGGTCAGGATAGCTTTCGAGTCCCCATGCGGTGATGTCGCCCTGAAGCGAGAAGAACTCTATGCCGGTAAATATCGGGAAGCCTGTGCGGCGTGTGTACTCCTCCGCCGTTTCGCGAAGGCCCATGCTGTCGTGGTCGGTGATGCATACAGCGTCAAGCCCCTTGGCTTTGGCTATGGATACTATTTCATCAAGGGAAAGAAAACTGTCGGTAGAGAATGTTTTTTCGTGCAAATGCATGTCAACAAGCATAACGTTTACCTCCTTATTATTTTCATAACGGAACCGTCTTCACCCCAAACAATGTCCTTCAGGCCAAGGAACGATGCGATGGTATCGTTGGTTGGTTCGCGATACACCTCTTCCGGTGTACCAAGCTGAAGCAGATGCCCGTGCTCCATAACGGCTATTCTGTCGGCAAGTATAAGCGCTTCTTCTTGATCGTGCGTCACGAACACCATTGTGATATCAAGCTCGCGCTGAAGCCGCTTCAGTTCGCCGCGCATACGCGCACGCAGCGCCGCATCAAGGTTGCTCAGCGGTTCATCCAGCAGGCAAAGCTTGGGCTCAACTATAAGCGAACGCGCAAGTGCAACGCGCTGCTGCTGACCGCCGCTTATTTCGTGTATATGTGCATTCGCGCGGTCTGCAAGGCCGACAAGTTCAAGGTATTTCATGCCCTTCTCCCTTGCCTGCGCGCGGTTATAGCGGCGAAATTTCAGCCCATATGTAACGTTTTCAAGCACAGTCATGTGCGGGAAAAGTCCATATGACTGGAATACGGTTGAAACAGGGCGGCGCTCAGGAGGCATGCTCGTAACATCTTGCCCATCAAGCAATATGGTGCCGCTGTCCGGCGCAAGGAAGCCGCCTATCATATTGAGCGTGGTGGTCTTGCCGCAGCCGGATGAGCCGAGAATGCACAGCAGTTCTCCCTTCTCCACGCCGAGTGAAAGATCGCACACGGCGCTTTTGCCGTCAAAGCTTTTGTTCAGTTTCTCAAGTTCAAGATACACGGCGTTTGCCCTCCTTTCGGCTCAGCAGCCACACAAGCCCTTCTACGGCTAGCACTATTGCCGTTATAACGCTTGCAAGCACAGACGCCAGAGCGTAATCCCCGCGGTATACGGCATCGAACAGTCGGAACACCGCAAGCTGGCGGCTGGGATCAATCAAGAATATTATTGCGCCGGCGGTGGTCATGCTGCTGGTGAAGTTATATACAAAGCAGCTTAAAAGCGCGGGTCGCATATTAGGCAGCACAACATCGCGTATAACAGCCAATCTGCCCGCGCCAAGGTCCTGCGCAGAGCGTTCCTGCGCCGGCTGAAGCTGCGCAAGCGTGGCGGAGCATATCTTTGCAGATGTGGGCAGCTGCTTAAACAGCATATTGGCAAGCACTATTATTGCCGTGCCTGTAAGCTTGAGCGGCGCATGGTTGAACGCGAGTATATAGCCTATGCCGAAGCATGTGCCGGGCAGCATATACGGCATAGTGGCTATGCAATCGAAAAACGTGCGGCCTGGAACGCGGCGACGGTCCATATAATACGCAAACAATGCCGCGAACAGAGTGCCGACAACAGCTACTATCAGCGCATATACCACGCTGCGTACAACAGGCGACGCGCCAATGCTCCAAAGCTCGTTCCAATGGTCAAGCGTGAATGAATATACGCCCTTCTTGCTTTTTAGGAAGCCGGAAAGCATAACGCAGCCATATTGCAGCAGCGTAAGCACGAAAAACAATCCGCTGCCGGTAAGCGCCAGCCAACCGACCGAACCGCAGCGAGTGAGCGGAAGCGAAAGCCCTCCCTGCGCGCTGCGGCTGCCTGCCGTCAGCTTGTCCGACCGGCGCATAAGCGCGCGATATATAAAAAAGAACAATATCGACGGCACAAGCAGGAACATGTTCATTGCCGAAGATTTTTCAAGGTTTGAATACCCTATTACCTGCAAATAGACCTCAGCGGCGAGCGTTACCGAGCGACCGCCTATAATAACAGGCGTGCCGTAATCCGCAAGGGAGCGAACGAACGAAAGCAGCATGCTTACAAGCAGTCCCGGGCGCATGAGCGGCAGAACAATGTCCCTAAGTATAGCGGAAGGTTTTGCTCCCAAGTCGCGCGCCGAACGCAGACTGTCAGCATCCAGCTTATCAAGCACGCCCAGCAGGAACAGCGCATTGAGCGGCGTGAACGAGAGCGACTGCATCGCCACAACGCCAGCAAGATTGTACGGATTCCAGCTGAGTCCCAACAAACGATATGTTATCCATCCACGTCGGCCGTACAGCTGAATATACGCAAGCGACGATACGAATGGCGGCGCTACCATTGCCGCAGTCAGAAGAATCATGCACAGCGTGCGTCCCCACGAACGGCGAGTGGCGCAGGTAAGCGCAGCGGAAAGCGATAATACGGTTGTACATACGGCTGTGCATATGCCAACCACCACACTGTTGCGCATACTTGTGCCGTACTTGGCAAGCACATTGCTGTATGCTTCAAGCGTAAAGCCGCCGTCTGCTGCACGGAAGCTGCGCAGCGCTATGCAAAGCATGGGCCACAGTATAAACAGCAGCACACCACTGAGCAGCACGCACAGCACTACCGTATCCCCCGCCCGTTCTTTAATGCGAAAAAGGGCATTGTTACATGCCCTTTTATTTGTGCTTTTAGAAGCGGCTGTCATTTATTCCTGAGCAGCCTTGTCACCCATCATGGGTTCAAAGCGGGCAAGGATCTCCTCGCGCTGCTTGCCGAACAGGGACAGGTCTTCATCCATCAGGATGGAAGCATCGTAGGTCAGTTCAACGCCTTCGATAGAGGGCTTGATAATCTTTACGCCGGTCTTGTTCTCTATGGAAGCAAGCTGACGGAGATGATCGTCGTTGCTGAAGAGCCATTCTATGAATGCCTTGGCGGCCTCAACGTTTTCAGCGTTCTTGAACGCGGCTACACCTTCGGATACCCAGGGGATACCATCGGAAGGATAGATAACGGAAACATTGTAGTCTTCGGTCAGCTTTTCAATGCTGGGGTCAACATAGGTGATGCCGATGGCAAACTCGTCAGCGGTGACCTTGTTCTTCGGGTCGGAACCACGGCGGCCGTAGTAAGCAATGTTCTCGTTCAGCTTTTCAAAGTAATCCCAGCCGGCATCGCCCTTGGCTTGCAGCAGAGCATTGACCACGGCGTAGTTGGTGCCGGACACGGCGGGGTTGGACATTACGATTTCGCCCTTATACTCTTCCTTGGTCAGATCGTCCCAGGAAGCGGGCTTATCGAGCTTCAGCTCTTCGAGCAGGCCATCGTTTACAAGGAAGCCAACGATAGTGATGCCCTTGGAGTACCAGTAACCGTCCGCATCGCGGAATTCAGGAGCGAGATCGTTGGCGGCATCGAACACAACGGGTTCGAGCAGGCCGTCGTCAGCAGCGCTCATGAAAGCATCGATTCCGCCGCCAAACCACAGATCGGCGGAAGGAGTGCCGCCCTCAGCGCGGAGCTTGGAGAGCACTTCACCGGAGGACATGGACAGAACTTCAACGGTAACGCCGGTGTCCTTGGTGAACTCTTCAAACAGGGGGCCGTAAACGTCGCCAGTAGCAACGACCTTCATCGTTCCGGAGAGTTCGGGCTTTTCGGGTTCGGCGGAAGCGACAACTTCCGGAGTGGCTTCAGCAACAGGTGCTTCGGTGGCAGCAGGAGCCTCGGTAGGATCGGGCTGAGTATTGACTTCCTGCTGGGCGCAGCCAACAGAAAGGCCAAGAGCCATCACAAGCACAAGCAAAAGTGCAGTGATTTTCTTCATTAGAATCTTTCCCTCATTTCTTCAATGATTCTGCCTTATCAGCAGACTGCATCATTATAGCTAATGATGTCGGAAAAGTGAAATCGTTTATTTCCATTTGAGCCGTATTATTATCTATATAAACGATTATATGCATGTAAATGAAACTGCCCGGGAGTGAACCCAAGCATGTGCTTATGTCTGCACATGTACTGCAAAACTACAGATCATACTTCCAATAAATCCTCGTCGTATCCTCCTGAATTTCCACGCGCTTGATGAGCATCATGGCTATTTCATGCTTTTGCGGGATGGTCATGCCGGGCCAAAGGTTGATTATGTCATGGAACTGCTTTATATCATCCTGCTGCTTGGTGGCGCTCTTATGCTGCTGAAGCTCGGCGGCCAAGATGTCGCGCTGCTTTTGCAGCTCGCTTATCCTGCCGTTTATGTACTTCATGGTCAGCTCCGTACCGTCGGCAAGGGCGGTTATAAGGTTGGCTATCTGGTCATCCAGCTTTGCTATGGCGATTTTATAGTTGTGCGCCTTGTTGTCCTCCTCCTTGCGCTTCTGAACCACCAGTTCCTGATGCCGCGCTACATGGGCGAATATCTCCCGCTCAACAGCCTCCTCTATTTCGCGCACGCCAACGGATGGCGAATCGCTGCACAACCCGGTGTTCATCGCACCGGAGCATCTGAACGTAGCCGTTTCTTTATACGTCATGACCTTCATTGCCTTGCCGCAGCAGCCGCATTTTAAGAGACCCGTCAGCCAAGAATGCTTGCCGCGGCCGGTGTTATTTATCTGCGTATTGTCGGCAAGCTTGTACTGGCAGGCGAGAAACGTCTTTGCGTCAATAATGCCTTCGTGCAGGCCTATGGACAGCGTTAGCCCCGAAAGCTGAGCAAACTTATTCTTCGCCCTGTCCCATTGACCGTATGTTACGCAGCCGTATTGCCCGCGGAAGTCGTCTATATCATTGGTTATCTCCATGCCCTTGGCGCGGTAGTACTTGTATACCTCGGCATCGGCCTTGACGTAGATCGGGTTGCACAGCAGCTTACTCAGCTTGCAGGAGTCCCATGCTGCGCCGTTTGCGGACTTTATGCCCTGCTGGTTGAGCGTGCGGGCAAGGTAGCCTAACGATGTGGACGTATAGGCGTACTGCTCAAATATCTTTTTGACCATTAGTGAATACGCCTTGTCCGGTTTAAGTGTGCTTACAGCTTTGCCTTGAACTGTCACCTTTGTTTTTGCGTATCCGTATGGGGCTTTGGCGTCGTATGCCCCGCGGGCGGAGCGCATGCGGAAGTTATCCTGCACGCGCACCTGAATGGTTTCGCGCTCAAGCTGCGCAAACACCATTATTATATTGAGCATGGCTTTGCCTATGGGCGTTGACGTATCGAACTTCTCCCTTGTGGATGAGAACTCAACGCTGTGCTTGCTCAATGCGTCCATAAGCTCGCCGAAGTCAAGCGTGGAACGGCTGAGTCTGTCCAGCTTATAGACTATTATCTTGCTGATAACGCCGTTCTCCACGTCCTGCATCATCGCCTTGAACTGCGGGCGGTTCGTATTCTTGCCGCTGTAGCCTCTGTCTACATATTCTTTATATGGCTCGTCCTCTATCTCCTTCTTACATAGTTCTATCTGTGTTTCGATTGATATGCTGTCCTTTTTATCCAAGGACTGCCTGGCGTATATTGCTATCACCTATTATCGTTCTCCTTTTGTGCGCCTTATGACGCGCTCGGTAGGCACGGCCAATATCTCGTTAGTCGCAAGCGCCGCCGGCATGCTGCTAAGATATGTGCTTGCCATCTCGGCCAGCCCTATAAGGTCTTCGTTGGTGGTTGTGGTGGGATATATGTTCTTAACGTGCATTTAACTCGCTCCTGTTCATTGATTATGTTTGATGATATGTATAAAGACTGATAGATATGCTAATAACTTAGCTGATTCGTTGCTTATTCCGTGAAACCTCTTGTATTCGATTATGATGTTCATTTTACCTTCTTTAATATGAAATGATGATTTAGATTTGCAGGTCAACGGATCCTTTGGGCTTCGCCCCGCGTTCCGCCTTCCGCTAACCGTAGCCTTGTTTTTGATTATATGCTCGCATATGCCCGCGTCCTCCTTCGTTCGTTTGTCAATGCCGATTATAGCACAAAAGAACCCGCTTGTATCAAAATACGGTCATGTTGCAAATTTCAAATAAAAAAGGGGCGGTAACCCATTGAAAACATATCGCACATTTCTTGAAATAGCGCATTCATGTTATTTAGTGCAAATATGCAACAAAAGTTCATTGATTTTTACGCGAGTATTCGTTATACTGTACTTAGTACCTTTAAGGAGGTCTGATTATGTACAGGAAATTTATGATTTTTTTGGAAGCTTGGAAAAATAGCGTTCACCGCAAGCCTCTTATTTTACAAGGTGCAAGACAGGTTGGAAAGACCTATTCCATTCTGGAGTTCGGGCGCACTCACTATGAAAATGTGGCATACTTTAACTTTGAAACCAACCCAAAGCTGAACGAAACCTTTGAAGAAAACATCAGCCCCGATTATCTGATACCGATTTTGTCCCATATTGCAGGCCAGACTATCGTAAAGGAAAAAACGCTGATTGTATTCGACGAGGTGCAGCTCTGCGAAAGGGCGTTGACTTCGCTTAAATACTTCTGCGAGGACGCTCCAGATTACCACATCATCGTTGCAGGCAGCTTGCTCGGCGTTGCGGTCAACAGAGCAAAATTCTCTTTCCCCGTAGGAAAGGTCGATATGAAAACACTTTATCCTATGGATATAGAGGAATTTATGTTGGCGCTCGGTGAGAACGATTTGGTAGAGCAGATTAAAAAGTGCTTCCAAACCGATACGCCGTTGCCGTCTGCCTTGCACGATGCCGCAATGCAGCTTTACCGTCAGTATCTTGTGGTCGGCGGTATGCCGGAGTGCGTGATGCAATTTGCCGAAACCAAGGATTATATCCTTGTCCGCCATACGCAGGATACAATACTTGCAAGCTATCTCAATGATATGGGCAAGTATAATACGCCGAATAAAATCAAGAAAATCATGCTTGTTTATGATAGTATTACCGTTCAGCTTTCCAGGAAGAATACCCGTTTCCAATATAAGCTGGTTAAGAAAGGCGGACGGGCTTCCGAATTTGAAAATGCGATTGAATGGCTTTGCTTGTCTGGTATCGTGTCGCAGGTCTATAAGGTCGATCAAATCAAAAAGCCGCTTGAAAACTACCGTGACATTGATGCGTTCAAGATTTATGTGTCCGACTTAGGGCTGCTTTGCGCCAAGAAGGATTTAGCCGCCAATGATATTCTCTATATGGTCGAGGAAATCAACGACTTCAAGGGCGGTATGGCGGAGAACTATGTCAATGTGCAGCTCTCCATTAACGGCTACCGCACCTACTATTGGGAGTCCGAGCGTGGGGCTGAAATTGATTTTATCATTCAGCGTGACGGACAGCTCATTCCCATTGAGGTCAAGTCTGCCGACAACACCAGAGCCAAAAGCTTAAAGGTCTATATGGACACCTACAAGCCCGCTTATGCTATCAAGCTCTCTGCAAAAAACTTCGGCCTTGAGGGCAATAAAAAAATCGTTCCTCTCTATGCCGCATTTTGTATCTGAGGTTAAGAAAAGTGGCAGTCGTGAGACATTGTCACAGTTGCCACTTTTTCACAATCGTTTTACAGATATTCAATAAACAAGTTGTGACAAAGTCACAACTTTTCCGGCAACTCAATATCCAAACCTGAAAGAATCCCTTGCACCGCAGGACATCAGGTAGCGGCGAATCTTCTTCACGGCTGCCTTGTGATGAACGAACGGCGTGCCGTCAAGCCCTGTAAGCTTGCTTGATATAGGCACAAACATAATGCTGATGGGCGTTACGCGGTTTGTTCCGGCAATGCAGTTTACGTCACTCCCGTGCTCCACGCAGTAGACCACCATGTCCATCTGCTCATGGAAAGTTGAGATGTGCAGTGCGGTAACGCCGTTTTTGCCGCGGTAATGCATAAGCTCACGAATTGCCGTCGTGACCGCTTGGTTGCCGCCTTGACGCTGCTCAAGCTGCTGAAGCTTGCGCAGGTTTTCGAACAGTCTGCGGTTGTGGTCAAGCTGCAGGTCTATCTTGGCCTTTGTGATGTATATGCGGTAATCATCATAGCCGCTCATGATTGCCGCAACCAGCATTTCGTTTGCCTTGCTGTATTGACCTATGGAAACGGCGTACTCAGCGGAGGCGATTATGTTCTCTATTTCCGTTTTTGCCGTTATCTGAATGCCGCCTATGTTAATGTTGGTCTTCATCTACTCGGACGCAATTACGTTTTTTGCGCCGCAGTACTGGCAAAAAATGTAGGCACGGTTGGCCTCAACGTTCAGCATCGCTCCGCAGCTTTGACAATATAGAACTCTCGCTTTGCTCATACTTGCCCCTTCAACTACTGTTTTTATTACCGGAATTTTAGCACAAAAGGGCTTTATTCGCAACCGTGCTGCATAGAGTATAAGCAGATCAGTTGGGACAAAGTCCCAACTGATTTTATATTTACTCAGTATGTTTACGAAAGTTGGGACTTTGTCCCAACTTTTAATGAACGACGGCGGATCAAGTGGGACAAAGTCCCACTTGATTTTGTATTTACCCAGTATACCTACCTTTCGCCTGCTGCATTTCAACTCGGTTATATCATAACTTTACCGTTATCTTTGCACCCTTTACCATTGGCCATCCAATCATCAGTACAAGACTTAACAGGAGTATTCCAAGCACCAGACAACGCACTCCAGCATTATAATCTTCATACCAGTGCGCACGATTAATGATAGCTTCTATGACAGAAGGTGTTATCTGGCTATACTCTGACCTAAGTTCATTCTTAACTATTGTCATTTTGACTATGCCCACGACTATCAGGCTCAAGCAGAGCGTCAAGACAATAGCAAATATTATTTTGTTCTTATCCACTGCCTTCTTCGAGGCCACCTGCGCTTCATGGATTATCTTCTTAGTTCTCTCAATCCGCGCCAAAATGATTTCCGGTTTGTGTATGCGCAGCCACTCGTTTGCATCTGCACCATACGATCTGTTGTACTGCAAAAAGCAATTATAAGTATGCCGATTGAACGAACCCCATGCATCCATGGGCTTACAGCCGTTTTCCAGCATACATTGCGCGGCCAAGGCATCGAAGTAAGCTCCCCTCGCGCTGTTGTTTTCCTCGAAGAATCCTTCCAGTCCTTCCGGTATGAAGTCGCGCTTGCCGGTTTCCCACAGACTGCGAATGTCATGCTGCAACATACGCTCCACTTCCGGATTGGTGGGCCAGAATACGCCCTCGTCATCCATGCGGTTGGCGTTGCGGTATATGTTGGCGTTCGTCTTGATGCTGTCCGCCGCAAAGTACGCGCCGCTTGCCAATAAAGTTGCTAATGCTCCTGCTATCATAATGCCTCCTCCTAACTCAGCCAGATTTCGCGTTTGACCGCATTCTGAATAGCTTCTTGTTGCTCTGTTCTGGGTGTAAATTCGCTTGTTATCGGGCGAAATGTCTCCACGTCAAACAAGACACAGTCCCATGTTTCCACTTGGTATTTCACCTTCGGCGGGCGCACCAGCACATAATACGGTTTGAACGGGCCATTACCGAACATATCCGTGGCCAGCATCATCGCCCTGTTTATTACCCGCATGAGCGCCTTGTCCTCCCCAAAATACTTCAGCATCTCCGGGTCGAAGTAGTGCCCGTCCGGGTTGCGGCGGTAGTATTCCTGTATGAACGTTTCGACCGAGTTGAACGGCGGCTGTTCTGTCATACGGTTTCCTCCAGTAAGCTTACAGCGTTGTTCAGCGAATCCACAGCATCCTCAATGGCAGAGGCGACTTCCTCCATAGTGTCTACGGCCACCTCCATATTCTCGTATGCTTCCGTGCCCTGCAAGTTCTCAGGGTAGTTGTACATAGCGTCTTCTTCCTCATCCTTGACGCTGTTCACTATATCCAGCGCTATTTCTATAATCTCGATAGCCCTGCGCAGTTCTTTTCTGCGTGTGTTATTCATAGCCGTTTCCTCCCTTATATTCCATTGTGCATATACATTTAGTTTGCTTTACCATATTACGCGGAATATATCAACCACTTTTCCAAAATTGTTTTCTTGCGCCACACACCGCGCTTATCTCCCTTAGATGGGTCGAACCCTATTATCTGTAAGTTTGTTTGCTTGCCTACCGATGCTGTGCCTTTCATTCCATCCCACTGCACCATAAGCTCTCCACTGCCCCATACGTGCCCAACAACAGTTCCAACACGTACTCCACAATCTGTTGATACCACTCGCGTCCCACAGCGCATAGCGTTCCTCCTCAGTTAATATACACGGTATAGACCGCCAAACCTTTCCGCTATAACCACATCACCAAATTCAGAATCCTGCGGCGCATCTATGTTGTTCACAAAAGCGAACGCATAATAGCCTTCGTTCTCGCACTTATCCAGCGCGTCGGCACACTCAGATGTCGCCAGTAGATACGTATCCATGTTCAACTCGCTGCCATCGCACATTTTATATTTGCCGTGTATGACGTGCCAAACCACTACATCACCATGCAGTTTATTTTCAATTTCAGAAATGGTCTGACGCATCTGTGGGGTTAGGCTATATATGAATCCGTTGATAGAGAAAAACACAATATCATCTGCCTCAAACGCTTTAATAGCATCATCAAGTATCCCTAAATCCTTCATGTAACCAACTGCTTTTTCTTTGTTCTTCATATCTTATTCCTCCCCTAATTCATCCCGTAATGCCTGCATAACTGCCCAATCATAGTCCTTTGCCGACAGGTTGCATATCTCTTTGATTTCCTCTGCCTCGATACCTATGTAGCAAAGCGTTATGGCCTCGTTGCTATGCCCCAATTCCTTACAGAGCATAGACAGCGCCCTATACCCACGTTCCTGACTCAGGTGTTGTGCCTGCGTGTAGAAGCGATAAGCGTATGTCTTGCGCATGGTGTGACTGCCATACAGCAGCGGATTCCACCCCAGCCGCACCGCCGCCGGAACGATTATGTCATCGTTGAGCGTTTTGCGGGTCAGGCATCCTCCCTTCTGTGAGCCGAACAGGAAATCCTCGCTTGCCAGATGCATATCATCCGTGTACTGGGCGACCATCGCCGCCACCTCGTCGCTTATCTTCAGTTCCCTACCCTTGCCGGTTTTCTGCTCGATGACATACACCGTATCCTTGGGGCTGCCGTCCTTGCCAATGAACTGCCCGGCCTTGAGCTGAACCAAATCCCCGCCGCGCAAGCCAACGTTACACCCAAGCCGGAACAGAACCAAATTTCTGTACGCGAGACTCCTGCGCTTAGTGTCCTGCAAAGAGTGTTCCATGGCGGTTATCTCGGCCATTGTTTTGAGCGGAACCTTTGTGTGCTTAGTCAGCGGCGCGTACTGTTGCTTGGTGCTGCGCAACTGCGGCCTTAACGCTTTGCCGCAATGTGAGCAGAAATTCGCCGTGCCTTCGTTTTCCTCTCCGCACTTAGTGCAGATGAGTATGTACGGCGTTTCCACCACTCGCGGTTTGAATTGTAGTAAGTTACTTGGCATTCTTTAAAACCCCTTGCCGTTTCAATGAGTGGTCTACCTCAGTCCAAAAGTCGAATCCCAAATCCAAAGTAGATTCACATGCTTTATTGACATCCTCGTCTATTTGCTCCATTATGCCGTACAGTTGGTCTTCCTCATCTATCTCTATGCGGCCAGTACCTTCAAGGAAACCAAGATAATTTGCCACGCTTATGAGCGAATAAGTATCCATATGATATTTCATTTATGCCCTCCATGCTGCCGCTAATTCTCTTGCTTGTTCTCGCTTGTTTGCCGCCAGCAGCGACACCATTATGCTCATCATCTGCTCAGGCGTTAGTTCGTAAAACTCCTGCTTGTCCTCCACTATTCTGCGGATGTACTCACTGGAACCGTAATCGTATTCCCTCGGCGCGGCGTTGCGCATCATAAAGAAGCTTTCGCGCAGGGTGTTCTCGTCATATATACTGCCCGTGGCAGAGCTGACGTACAGTTTCATCTTGTCTCCTCCAATGTGCCGTTTTTACTTGTGCAGTTCTGGACGTATTGGTCAAATGTGTACGCATATTCTTCTGGCTGTTCCCGCTTGAGCCGCGCAAACTCCTGCCGCAGTTCCTTTTCAGTTACAAACCGCATCGCCTCTGTATCAATGAAAATATTCATCTGCTATCTCCTTAAACCCCGCCATAACAAAGTCATCGTATGTCAGCCCGAATCCGTTTTCATCCGTCAGCGTATCCATGATGTCGCTGTCATTCCAGAGCCAGTCCCTGCCTACGCTTATGGCTGAATCTATGAGCAGCTTTAAGGCTGATATGTATTCACTGTCGGTCATTTAGTGTTCCTTTCTGCGCCAACTTGTCAATAGTAAGCTCACCTTTACTGGAACCTATTTCAAAGTCGCGTACTATCATACAACAATCTGCCATGTCGTAATCCTCACCGCCCATTTCCTCATCTATATCGCTGTATTCCTCACCTATGCGTTTAAGTGAGTAATCATCGCACTCGTGGCAGAAATTGGTTATAAATACCACATCGTCAAAGTGGTACCACTTGATGCTATACCAAAGGAATGACACATATTCATCATGGTCAACTATCTTCGCCGCCGATAGAGTCCTGTATGCGCTCTCACATTCTACTTTCGCTTTTCTAACCAGTTCGACTGCATTTTCCTTGCGCAATGTCAGCGCCACATCACTGTAATAACCCATTATTCTTCCTCCTCCGCGAAGTATTCTTCAATCAGATAACCATAGCCGGCCTTTTCGATATCCTTGGGATCAAATTCCAGCACACCAATCAATGTCTCTGTTATGCGCCAGTCAGGCCACTCATAGCTTTGGCACCATTCAACTATGCCATCGATAAGTCGTACACGGTTCATTCATTTCCTTCCTCCCACCTATCGAGATTCTCAATCGGTATCTGCTCTGTTACTTCATCCTGCAAAGCGTCGCTGTACACATCCAGCATCACCCGGCCACTGTCTTCGTACACTTCGAGCTTTGCCACTGCCATACTGTTGCCGAACTCCGGCCTATCAATTTCCAACCAGATACCGGGATAGTTCGGGTCATCACAAAGCTTCGCAATTAGCGTGCCCTGACTCGTTTCTATTTTGATTTTTGTATCATTGCTAACAACCTTTACCATCGCTTCTTCCTCCTCAGTTAGATAACAGCGTCAGTATCACGATAACGATAATCCATGCAATCAGCCGTTTGGGATAAAATTCAAAATACATAGTTGTACCTCCTCAGATGCCACCAGAGTTCCAAATAGCCTCTCTGCGGCGTTTTTATTATTTTGTAGATAGATTGGTTGTGTAAGATACAGAATTGCTCATAACGTGTATTTGGAGTTGATATAAGAGTCACTTATTTCTGCAACTCCCACACACGCAACTCTTGCCATGTCATCACCAGCCAGCCGCCGCAAACCCTGACAATGGTTTCATCGCCGCGACAGGCTTCTTCCGCTTCCTTACGGGTATCGTAGTGTGTCATTCTGTTTCCTCCCTTAACCACAGTTCCTCTGCTCAGTACCGTCTGGCATAATTATCGTGCGGCGCGTTGTGAAAAGCGATTTGCGTGCTTCGTGTAGAGTCTTATACAGTTGCGCTCTGTCCGTGTAATACTGTCCGTAAGTGTATGCCCACGAATCGATACATTGGATGTGAAATTTGCCATCGGCCAATAGGCTGATTTTGTAGTGGTACCCGTTTTCCGTGGCGTGATTGCGTATCATACCAGCCTCCTTGCCACTAAATCTGCAACCTGCTGCGCCGTCAACGGTTCGCACACCTGACATACCACCAGTACGGTTTCATTCCGATACCGCACCCATGTGTCATGCTGCACGCGGTTAACGAACACTATTCCCTCTGCGTTGTCATAGTTAAGTTGCACACGTGCCCCGCTTGCACCAGTCAGGCGCTTAGTTGCTTTTGCCGCGTCCCGCAGTCCCTTCATTGTAATACCATAAGTATTTGTCATAATTCAGACCTCCTCTATTGTTATCGTGAATCTGTGAACTGAATCCTCTCCAATATCAACATACACCACATTATCATCCGTACTACTTGGGTAAGCACAGAATCCCTCGCAAGTAAGCTGTTCGCCGTAACACTCATGGAATCCATCCACCAACAGGCTGTCCTCTCCCCAAAAGTCTTGGTACAACCCACTTTGAATTGCGTCTTTGATACAACCAATCATTCTGATTCCTCCTGCGTTCTCAATGCGCAACACGCTGGCCAGTCCAATTTCGACACTAACGCCCGTATTCTTTCTATGAACGTTGTTGTAGCCTGCAATTTTTCATCCGAATATGCGCCCCAATAAAATGATGGGGCGCCATTCTCATAAAAATAATTCCACACCACAAACGGAGCGGGATCGTTTTTGATACCAGACCGCATACCTATTGCAACGCCCGCATCGCCAATTTCATGGAAAATCTTGATTTCATAGCCCGCGTTAATATAACCCTTATCCATGATTTAGACCTCCTTTTCAGCCTCCACAAATTCACCGTTTTTCAGTGTATAGGATGAACTGCACCGAAGAAAATGTATCATACCACCTTCAAGCGAACTCTTGTAAACATGCCCTCCTTCTTTTGAGGGTTCCAAGTCAGTCTCCAATACTGAATACCATTAGATTTGCTGTTTACGGTACCATTTTCTATTTTGCGTTCAATTACACCGTTCTCTTGAAACACTATTAGCTTGTCATACTCACAGTTCTCACGCACAGCATTATCATAGTTACACAATGCATAGTAAACATCACTTGCATAGTCCTCACATAATCGCCCTGCAATCTGCACCATTCGTGACATGATACTTGATATATTGTCGTTTACGCTTTTAGTTGTGTTTCCTTTGTCCGTACTGTAGGGATGCATGGTATATGCCATTTATCGCTCCTCCTTAACTAATCTTATATTTTGGTATTGACCGCATCCCATCATACTTCCATAGCACCACGTCTTCAGCCGCAACGCCCGCCTCTGCCGCTATTTCCTTACGGGCGTCATCATACACGTACATAGTGTACCCGTTTACCGCTTCAGGGCAATCAGGCACGGTTTCCTCATCATGTATCATCCATTCCTCGCCGGTGTTGAAGAACTCCGTTTCGAGGCAGCGAACCGCTTCGTCATTGTACAGGTCGGTCGGATAGATGAAGTAAATCCAATCGCTTTGACAAGAGCCGCGCAGGGTTTTATAGTCATATTCCTTGCCCAGCATCAATGTCAGGCCCATACAGATTCTCCACTGTTCATTGCGGCCATAGTTTGGGTTATACATCTGAGATGCGAACTTCCACGTCTCGATTTCCTCATCAGTGTAGGAGTCTCTACCTACAGGAGGCACATAATCCAGAAGCATTTCCTGTTCGGTACTGTATAGGCGGGCAGTGCCAACATCTTCCCAATCCATTTCCTCAAGCGCTTTGACTACCTGCTCAAACTCATCAAAAACGTATCTTCCGTATGACCTATTGCCGTACAGTGCGGCCTTGTCTATCTTGAGCTGTTCGTCATCCCACGGGCTTTCCTGCCACTCCCACGGCACTTGGCGTGCGTATACTTTACGGTTTGAACTCATTTACCTTTCCTCCCATACTTAGCAACAAAGCGGCGTATTGTTGCCACCACATCATATTCATCGTTAGGAGTTTCCCATTCCAAGTTATCCTCAAATACACCTGACTGCGACAGTTCGTCAACACAAACCTCCAGAGCACCTCCATCAGTGTTGTTGAACGCGGAAATCAAATAACGCCCAAGGCATAGGCAATACATGCCGCAAACATCCATATAAAAGCCTGGCATTCTATACTTTTGTGCGAATTCCGCTATATTTGTCGTAGTCATTTACAATCCTTTCTCTGCCCTTAACCACCTTTATCGGATACTGCGGGCAATTCTCTCGATATTCCTTCTTGCGCTTCTTGATTTCGCTGAGGCTGTCTTCATCAAACTCGTGCTCCCAGCCGTAACCATAATTGACGTAGAAGCGCCATACGTCTCGTGTTTTCCTTTTGCACGCCATTGGTTCCCTCCTTCAATATATAAAGTCCGTCTCGACATAATCCCAGCCGGTGCCCCAGTGCGTCACACCCAGCACGCACAGGTCAAGCATCTCGCAGTAGAATATGATTTCGTCCGTGTGTTCCTTCAGCCGTTCTGCCGTGGCGCGGTCAATCAGATAATACTGGTAGATTTCTATTGGCTCCTCATTCTCCCAATCGTCATCCGCGTCCACCTCGTTGCCGTCGGCATCGTAGTAGCGGCACAGCTCGCCGTTCTCAATGTTGTCATACAGGTTTCCATCCACACTCGCAATCTCGTTGCAAAGCAACATATTGCTGTCTGGATAGAATATCTGGCTGTACTCACAGCGCACAGTCTTGCCCCTACAAGTCGTGTACGGATCTGCCACCTTTTCAAATTTATATCTATCTTTGAGCCACTCGTTGTGTTCTAGTGCCAAGCCGGTATAGAAATCGTCGTTTTCGTTGCGGTATATCTCATCCACATAGAATGATCTGTTAGCCATATTATATCACCTCATTTATATATCTTGACAATTTCCCAATCTGTTAACGCCGCTGTGGTATCGAGCTCCCTTATGGGCAGCCTCTTAATTTCGGCCTTATCGAAGTCGCATTCATAAACATAACGATAAATCTTGGTATCAATTATCCTCTCTTTTTGTATTCGTGTTTCAAATTCCTTGGTCATTGCTTATAGTTCCTTACCTTTCCAGCTCTGCCATGCAATCCTCGCACAGCATACCTATTTCCGTGTGTTCCAGCTTATCCTTGCGCTTTATCTCGCCACACCAGTAGCAGCGATCGTATTCATCTTCGTAGTCCAGCAGTTCCTCAAAGCTGATATCCATGCAATACGGCATCAGCTCGGCCAGCTTTGAATCGTACTTGGCTCCGCCCTCCAACTCTGCCCGCTCGCTGGGATAGAGCATGTCATCCTCCCAGTTGTAGCCATACACATTTCCCTTTTTATCAACGTAAAACTCGCCGTAGTCGCTGTATTTGTTGCCGTCAAGGGTTACTGTGCCGCCAAGGTCAAAAATGTCGCACACGCTCTTGGTCGGAGTCCAGTATTTCGGTATCTTGTAGGACGTATTGCTGAACATCAATCCGGTTTGCTCGTCTGTCACGAAGTCCCCCACTGTGCTGATGTTACCTTCCATATCGAGGAATGCCAGCCGTGAGCCGCCTATTTCGTTTTCTATCAGCTTGCGGAAATACTTGTCCTGCGGGAAGTGCTTGTTGATGCATTTCATGGTGCTGAGCTGGGTCAGTATGTATTCCATTGTGTCGCTTATGCCGCTCCTCGGCTGCACGCTCAGTATGCCGTTGTGCGCCACACCCAGACTGGTTTTGCACATGAGTTTCCGCAGCATACTCAGATTGTCCGTCACAGGGAACGGATGTGTGTTCTCAGGTGATGTGCCGCCGTGTGTGGTTATGCGGAAGTGGAATACCATAGGCGTCTGCACAGTGTCTATTTTGCCCTCTACGCGCTTGTATGCCTTATAGAAGTCTTTATATTCCATGAATCCTTTCTCGATGCACACGCCGCCGTTGGCCGTGTACATGAAGCCTGCGCCGTCCGGATTATGGTTCCACATATTCTCGAACATTTCATCACTGGGTGCTGCTATGCCGGCCTTCTTTACTACTATAATGCACATGATTATGCTGCCTCCTGTTGTCTATGGAATGTTGTTCTCTTGGTCAAATAGTCAATAAGGTCTGGGTAATCCACGTCGCGGAATATATCTTCCCATGTGGTTTTATTTATGTCGTTGACGTTTAGTTCCTTAGCGAATCGGCAAAGGGTATCTACAAATTGAAGTGTTGCGTTGAATGTGCTGGCTTTTAGCGTTCCTCGGAACAGTCTGAACTCTATCGTGTTGTCGTTTCTTAGGTTGACGGCGTAATATCGGCCTTCGTTGCGTAGGTCACGCGCTTTGTTGGCAAGTGTGGCATCGTTGTCATCATCCTCCAGCGTGATTTCGTTCTTGCTTGCCCAATGGTTTAGCTGTTCTTCCGTGCGGCGGCTGAACGGTATCATGTGTGATTCCCAGAACCGATTGACCAGCAGCACGGCCTTGGCGATATTCAAGTCGATTTCAGTTTGGGTGTTGCCGAAGAAATCTCTGTTGACGTGTACATGCAGGCCGCACGTTCCGGCGTCGTGTGATGTGAACCCGTACTCACAGCATTTCTTCCGTATCCATTCCCAGTTAAGTTCGTTCATGTGGTAGGCAAGTGTGCAGGGATGGGACACAATTTCCACGCCATCCTCGAGGCTGCCGTCATGCTTGCAGTAGATTTCCGGCACATTAACCTGCAATTCCTCGGCTAATTTTTCCGGGTCTTGGCCTTTGTCTACTTCCAACTCCACGCCCATATACAGCGGTGTGCCGTGAGCGAAATCCTCATGCTTCTGATAAAAGTCTGGGTCTGGCTTGTACGAATAGTCGTGAATAGTTGCGGATTCCATTTCCTCCGCGCAGGTTTCGCAGTAATCGTAACCGTCGATTGTGTGAACATCATTAGCGTGTACCAAGCATCCGCAGTTGTCGCAGGTGTACCAGCTTTCGTCATAGCAGTAGTCGCACACCCATATTCCGTTATCATCGTTGCGCATATCCCGATCACGGTACCAGTCACCGCAATCCTCGCATTGATGATAGGGGCCATGCTCGCGGCAGTATTCGCACACCATGCCTTGGTCCGGCACTTCCACGCAGTTAGGTTCCCAGTCACCGCAGTCCGTGCACTTGTAATAACCCATTTCTTCGGCGCATTCCTTGCTACAAAAGCAAGAGCTGTCGGTTGTCTCTATCCAGTCATCTGTCCAGCCACCGCAAGCCTCGCACTGTATATAGCCCTTCCTCTCAGCGCATTCCTTATCGCAAAACGTTTCGCCATCCTGCGCCGTTATCATTGCTTCTTCGTTTTCGATTAACGCACCGCAGTCCGCACAAAAATACTCTTTCATATTCACTTTTCCTTTCTGTTGTTACATAGCTGAGATGAGCACGAATATTATATACCATGTGACGATTAAAAAGACGATTCCTGCCGTTTGCACCGCGTACCACGCCACGCTGTACGGGCGGAGTTTATAGCGTTTCATATATCTCTCCTTATAAAATTAAGCGTCCTATATCTTAGTCAAACGTAATCTCGCTTAGTTCCTCCCAGTCATCGGGATTTCCCTGCCGCCGCAGATACGCATGTCCTCCGTCCACGCCAACCGCGCCGCACTTACACATCTTGAAGTCGTGGGTGTATTTACTTTCGATTACGTCCCCGCACTTCTTGCATTTAATCCTATTCGATATGATTTTCTGCATGGTTTCCCTCCTATGCCACGGCACAGCCCCGCAATGCCGCGAACAGCTCATCCAGTTGCCGCCACAGTCTTTCCCAGTCGGCCACGGCAAGCGGATTGCGTGTTCCGCCCGGCACGTCCGCCCAGTCTTGCGCAAACGTTTCGATTTCCTTGCGCGTATCTGCCACGCGCTGCATAATTTCCCATTTAGACATTGTTGTTATTCCTCCTAATTTGCGAATCTTGCACCAAAGAACCAATATGTTTCCTTGGGTTTTACGTTTACGATATCGCACACCGCTTCCGACACGCGATATTTCAGCACCAACTTTTCCCATTCCTTGACGGTATACAATTCGTTGCCGATAAGTATGCCGTCAAAGGTTCTTTTTGCCCGGTTCAGCAAGCGGGCATTGTCATACTCCGGCTTAATACGATAGTATTTCATATGCGTTTCCCCTTTTTGTGAGCATAAAAATAAGGCCACGCCGTTGCGTGACCCATAATTGAGTTCTGTGTTTATTTCCTTTTGGTCATTACGTTGTTGAATGAAAAAGTGATGATTAAGTTTCCATCTGTTTTCGGCATAACATCAAAATTATCTGCAAGATGAGCTGCGGACAAAAACATTTCCATTTGATCGGTTTCCGCTCCGAAGTTGCTGCAAATAATGTCAATGCATCCACATTGCTTGTCGAATTCATTTATGCGAAGTGCTGTTTTCGCATTAGAATCGCAATCTAAAGCCAATTCCTTGAGCAATTCGTAGGCTTCTTGCATTTCCTTATATCGTTGCTTATTAAGCGCGTACAAGGCTTTTGCATCTGCCGCTTGTTGCATATTGTATGCTTTTGCCAACATAGCCCAGAAGCGTTCCTCGTCGCTCATAGGTGTAATATCTATGATTTCCTTCATCCTCTCCTCCTTCTTGCGTTTATGTAAAAGCTTACCATACCGCGCCCGATAAGGCAAGGCTTTTCCAAATCATACAAGCAAACCCCGCACACCATTGCGCGAGGCTTAATCTATGATTTATGACGGGGTATGACATTCCGTGTAACACACCCCCGATAGCCCACTACCACATAAACTATCGGTTAAAAAGCGAAAGGCCATACCCTTGCGCTAATCATATCACACTTAGGAACGAAATGCAATACGATTTACTTATTGCGATCATACAGCACCTCATAGGAATCACCCTTGAGTATGCGGTTGATTACCTGCACAACCAGCTTGATAATTGTGTTTCCTTTGGGCATCACGACCGTCTTAGGCTTTTTGCCCGCCTTGCACGCCGTCAGCACCATAAAGGCGATATCCTGAGACGTGACCTTAATCTGATTTTCTTTTTTGCCATTGTCTATGAAGATGATGGCATCCACAAGGCTTTGCAGTTCCCGAGTAAGTGTTTTCTTACTCACGGGATTCTTTTCTTGCGTGCGCTCAGTATGCTTATTCAGCCGATACACATTGAGCAATTCCTTCCAGTCTCCGCCAAGTTCCGCCGTTGCATAAGCGGACAGCAGACGCGCCATGTTATCCGCCCGGTACACCCAGCCGGATTCATTACTGATTTTCTTAGGCGCACAAAAACGGTCAAATGCTGCCAAGTCGATAATCTTTTTCCCATCGACAAGCATATACTTGCCGTTTTCCTTATCCTGTCCTAACGTTATCCTGTTCATTTCCAACACCATAATAGCGGTGTACATAGGCCGTTCTGTTGCCCGCAGTATAGCGAAATCCTCATTTGTCAGCATGAGATTCAGCTTGCTTACGTTTTCGCTCACGCTGTGCAACAGCTTTGCAATTTCGTCATTGGGCTTATTCTCAAGGATAAGGCCATTCAGGTTCTGGATATCGCTTTCAAGGTTCTTGCGCATTTCAGTTGAGTTCATAGTTATATCTCCTTAATATTTTTAGTATTAAGGGCCATAAGCCCTTTGATTAACAATCAGTACGTTAATCAAAAGTCTTACAAAAGCGGGCTACACCCGTTAAGGCATAGCCCGCCTGATACGCTTATTTTTTTATGCCCTCGCGTGTTCGCTTACGTTTCAACGCAATGCAGGTTCAAACGCTTACATGGCAGACGCGGAACGAATTCCATGTAATGGGCTGTTTTACGCAATGGCGCGGAACGCCTTGCACGGCCTGTTCTTGCCTGTACGCATATCAATGTATGCTTGCACGTTGGCGGTGACTAAACCCGATACAGTCAAGCGTATTTGCTCAACGCTTTGCCGCGCGGCTTTACGTTCCGCGCGTAACGTTGTGCAGGCGTTTTTCGCTTTGCGGCTTGTGTTCGTGCCGCTTGCTTTGCGCTTGCAGTTATAGGGGAATAAGAATGGCGTTTCACAAGGCTTTACAAAAAAATATTTTGCATAAAAAAAAGGCCGCCATGCGGCGGCCTTGCATAGGTTATTTACAGTTTGAACGCGCGTGTTTCATCTGGCCACAATGTTGCGGCTTTAATACGTATACGTTTAAGCGTATCGCTTACAGCCTGCTGAGTTACGCCCAAACGTTCGGCAATCGCTGTCACACTCATGCCTTGCAAACGATAATGGAGAACGGCCTTTTGCTTGTCTTTTAATAACGGCTTTATCTGTTCCAGCATATCCATAGTGACGGCATAATCTGTCCAGTTATGCACATCATAATATCGCGTCACTTTGATATATTCGGGATCAGATATTTCCATGCCGTCATCAGTGTGCGCCATATCTTCTATGTATATATCGCGCAAGGCCGGGCGAACGGCCGCGGCATATATGGCCTTGTGTACAGCCTTGTATGCGGCCTTGCGTATGGTATCCGGTAGTATGTACGGCTTATCGGCGGCAATCGCTGTTGCTATGCAAGGCGCGGCACATTCGATAATAGCAAGCGCGGCAACTTGCACAAGGTCGGCCGCGTCTGTTAACGGTTGAACGTATCCCGTATCATATGCGGCCATATCGTCATAAGCGCGGCCATATGTGCGCATTGTGGCCGCGTCACGCCCGGCCAGCGCCGCGCGCATATTGTCGATTTTTTCAGAACGCCCGGCTTTGGCGGCGCAAGTACGCAATGCCGTGCGGACAATTATAGTCGCGTGTTCTGTTGTGGTGTGTGTGTAATTGGTGCATTTCATAGGTTTATTCCTCTTTTCCGGCCTATTATAGGCCTATTATTTGATATGATTATTTTACTGCTTTGCGGTGGTGGTGGGTAGGCAGTTTATAGTTATATGTATGCGGCGGTAGTATAAGTGTTGATTATAGCAGCACAAAATTATCGTTTTTCGATAATTCCTCAAAACAAAACAAATGTTCTGTTTATCGTTGGGGCTGTTCTATAATCCGTCATAGGTATAAAATGGCGGTTTTTTTTACATACAGATAGGGGGGCATTTTTGACCGGAAAAGCCTATATACAGGGCATTTTTCGGTGTAGTACATCCACCCACACCTCACCCGCCAATTCTCCCACCATCCGTCTCAAAATTCACACATCCCAATATCCATCCCAGCACCATTCCCACCCTACAACAAAAATCCCCTAATTGTCTATACTTTTTACCTATAATCCATGGTTATATCGAATGGTCTTGCCGAGAGCACCGATGTTCTTTATGGGGTCTGTAGCGTAAGCAATGGTTCAAATATGTTCACATATCTGTCTCTTATGGTATAATCGTTCCATGCTACTTGTCTGTCGGTCAAACCGGATTGGCCTGTCTTTAACCTTTTATATTGCGCTCAAACGCCGCGAGGCTTAACTCGGAAGCAAGCTTCCTCGTACAAATACATGTTGACAGATAACTGGTGCTTATGGTATTATAGCCAACACATAATTCCCAATTAGGTGCAACCGAATAGCGTTATGCTCTCGTGGTTTGCGGAGCAACCATACCTGCAGCTTTCCTGATATATTAGGAGAAGAGTCAAAAAAGCCTGAAATTAAGCCTATTTCAAAAATTCTGTCACCAAAGTGGTGACAAAAATATTTTTGTATACCAAATTGATGTACAAAGGAGGATTTAATGAAAGTAAAAGTGTGTGATGCAATTATGGGGAGCGGCAAGACTCAAGCCGCTATTGTCGAGATGGACAGATGTGTTGATAGGCGCTATATGTTCATCACTCCTTACCTGAACGAATGTGAACGTGTGTGCACGGCATGTGAGAAGCGCGGTTTCCAGCAACCGCAGGCAGCAGAAGGCAGCAAGCTGGAGTCGCTGCATAGTTTGTTGAAGTCCGGCATCAACATAGCAAGTACGCACGCCCTGTTCTATTATTATACGGAAGATACCCGAGAGTTAATCAGGCAAGAGCATTATCACCTCATATTGGACGAGGTTGTAGATACAGTGAAACTGCTTGATATCAATAAGAATGATGTGAAATCACTGTTAGCTTCGGATTTTATTGAGATTGATCCCGAGACTACGCAGGTTACTTGGAAAGACAAACGTTATAATGGGCAATGGCAAGAGCTGCGGCAGCAAATAGAGCGAGGCTATGTGACATACAGCCAAGACAAACTCCTCTTATGGATGATGCCTATCGAGGTATTTGAGGCTTTTGAGTCGGTGACTATTTTAACGTATATGTTTGAGGGGCAGTATCTGTACTGTTATTGTCAGCTTAACGATATAGACATTGACTACATAGGTGTGCGGAACGTCGATGGGTTAAATTATGAGTTTACTGATGAAATGGTTGCTCCGCGGATAACGCTGCCCACCATTCATTTATATAGCGGATATAAGTTGAATGCAATCGGCGACGACAGACTTGCCTTATCACATAGTTGGTTTAGTAAGTCCGATCCTAAGCTTATAAGGAAGTTAGCAAACAACACCGTCAACTTCTTCAGGCACAAATGTAATGCGCCCGCCAACTGCCGTTTCTGGTCGGCTCCGTCTGCTTTTAAAGATGCCCTGCGGAGGAAAAGCTTCCAAAGTCCGCAATCCTTTGTGCCGCACAATGCTCGCGCCGTCAATGCCTACCGTCACTGTTACGCTCTGGCCTACCTCATAAATATCTTCCCAAATCCCAAGATAGTATCTTACTTTAAGTCTTACGGTATTCAGTTTAATAATGATGCTCTTGCCACCTCAACTATGGTTCAATGGCTATGGCGCAGCAGGTTACGCTGCGGACAGGAGATATGGCTGTATCTGCCAAGCAGCCGTATGCGTAAGCTGCTGTATAAGTGGGTTAAAGATGTGACAGGGAGTGTGGATTGTATTGATGAATGGGAATGAAAAAGCTGCCCGACATTAGCCGAACAGCTTTCGTATAGCCCTTCTATTTATTTCTTACTTTCTGCGTTAATCTATTATATCATACATCTTCATCAGCTCGATACGCTCCTTCGCGAGTTTAATTGACCCAGCAGCGCTGTTATCCATGCTTGTCCGCTTCTCACCCGCGTAGTGTACAATGCGCTGTATCCATGCGACCGGCAGTAAATACGGATGCTTCTTTAAGTATGGGTACCTTCGCTCAAGGTATTCTTTTTTAGGGAAGATTGAACTTAGCACGCTGCTTTTCTCACCCGCACGGCTTGCCTTAACGGCGTTCAGCGTAACAGTAGATGAATGCAGGCGTGTATAGTCATTTGAGCCGTAGACTCCGCCGCAGAGTGTATCATGCAGCATCGGTTCCACATCGATGGAAGCTTCCCACGGCGTGGGCAGATCAAATTCGATACCGAGATAGCCGCGTGCGATTTTGAATGCTGCTGCCGCAAATGTTGCCGCGTGGACACTGGCGCACTGGTCGTACAGCCTCTGCCAGTCTATTTGCTCGTGATATGCTTGCGCCCATAGGCCGATATCACAGAACTGCCGCAAGCCAATGCCGCAACTTACAAAATGCTTATAGGCGTGCAATATCAAATAAAGCAAATGCTCATGTGGCGGCATGGCCAAGAATCCAGCCATCTCTATAGGCTGAATGTCCGCAAAAAAATGATTTAGTTCATCATGAGCATCTTCAGATGAGTCGAACAAGTGACGATGCAGCTCAATATAAAGCGGACTACCTTCCTTCAGGTAAGAAACCTCATCCGACGTGGACAGTTCGTCTGCAGGAGTATCGGTGGACAAGCCCTCTGTAAGCAACCGTTCGTGACAAGTCAGGAACTCACTATCCTGCACATATATATCATCATCCGCGCTGATGCGGTGATCTTTCAGCGGATACAATCGACTGCATAGCGCGCCCTTCACCAAGACCGGATGTAATCCTGCCACGCGAAGTCTTTTGTATAAATCTGAAAATTCAGCCGATCGGACGACTTGGTTCAATACCTGACTTATGACCTGCTGCTTAACAGCGGCAAACAGGGCGGCATTCTCCCTGGCAGCATCAGTCTGCCTAACCGCTTCGAATATTATAGGCAGCAGCTTCTGCTGATTGGACAGCGTGAATATTGCGGGCAAATCCACGGCATCAGTCGATATCTCTGTGCCTGATATGGCTGCTTTGGCTATGTTTAGGAATTGTGTTTCAGCTTTTGTTAGAGTCATGCTTTATAGTCTTTTCATTGTACTTTTCAATGCCGTGAGCAATAAGCAGCGAAGTTGACCCGATAAACGCGCCAATCGTGTTGCAGATCACATCATCGGTTTCAGCTACGCCCAATGCGAAGCGATACTGTGTATATTCAATGCCCGCGCTGAGCAATAAGCCTGTTATCACCGTAAGGCCTATCCTCCGCCATCTCCCCCAGCTTTGTGGTAACGCGTTGGATAGCGTCAAGCCAAATGGAAAGAAAAGAAAGATGTTCATCAGGAGCTCGCGGTAAGCTTCGCTTTGCGTTCTCGCAGCTGCCAGCGATGCAAATGGTTTCAAAATAAGAGTACGCTCTCCGGTCGTACGCCCCATTATGGTTATGCAAAATATTGCCATCACCATACCGCAAGCCAGTAGTGCATTAGCAATGTTCCATCTTTTACCATAAAGCTTCGTTCGTGCATATCCCCATATAGCAATGGCTATTGCCATTATAATGATTACTCTGCTAAGAGGTTGTGTGTATATGAAGTGAAGCATTATTAATCAGCCTGCGGCTTGTGCATAAGTTTACACCATGCTTTATGCATATAAGGCATCAACAACGCCTTTGCATAGCGATATGTCTCTATGTCGCATAAGCTTGCCACTACAAAGAATGTAGGTATTACAACAACACAGCTTATAGTCGCCCACAGAATTATTCGTGGATATGTGTCAAGGACCACATGCGCAAATGCAACCTTAGATATAAGCGTAAACGCTATAAACATTCCAAGGTTCACCAGCCAGCGTCTGTATGTTTTCCATGGGCTGCGGTTGAGAATTTTCTTGTTGGCGTAGATGATCATCGCGTTAGCTCTGAATAGCAAAGCTGCTATCGTGCCGGCAATCACTCCATATAGCCCAAACACTATGCCCCCTATGATTGATACAACTATATTAATCATCATTTCAATTATCGCATGGCTTTGTGTTTCGCTAAAATGCCCTGCTACATGTATTGTTTTGGCTGACGAGAGTCTGCTGTTTTCCAATAACGCTATAGCAGCGAACATAATTGGAAGAGTTCTATCAATATAACTTATATCGTTTACGCCTTGCGTATATAGTTTTAGAAATGGCGTGATAAATGATTTAGCTACAAGCACAAGGCAAAATGATATCGTTATATAAATCAGCTCAAAGGCATCTTGTTTTTTTTCATATATGCCCTTATCTACATATAATTGCTGTCCAAGAGCAAATGTTACACTATTCCCTATATTCGATAATAGTGTTCCAATCATTCCAAATAGCATAGCATACATTGAATAAACGCTAACTGTACTTAATCCACAAAATATAGATAAGAGCACAGTATCTGTGTTGTTGAAAACCAGACCTGACATTTGATGCTTAAGAACAGCTTTACTCTGTGATATTTTATCATAGGCGGGCTTTACATTTAGATTTAGCCATTTATAGTTTTTCTTAATATATAATGATATATATATCATCTGTGCAAGACTGATTAATAAATATAGCAATTGCACCGCGACAACGCCAAATCCGAGCAACAGTAAAACTATTTTACCTATGCTCGTAAAAATCCCGGTAATCGTTGTCAGATTAGTGACTATATAGTTTTTCCCTTCTGCCTGAAGGAGTATTTTGTATTTGCCCTGTAACGAATAATTTATTACTCCAGGTAGTCCGCTGATTATAATTACTGCTATTATGATTAACTTATCAATCGTGGACTCTACAACAAGAGGAAAAACAAACGCCAGTACAACTACAGCAATAAAATATAATATGCCTGTACGCCTATAATATGCCTGAGTTGCTGACATTATAGCATTTATATCGTTTTGATTTCCTTTGGCAATGGGACCATATAATGCCTGTATAGACGCTAATCCAACTCCTGCCTCTAATAGACTTGCATAACCAAGTGCCTGAGTTATCGAGCTAAGAAGGCCGTTAACTTCCGAGCCCAAACTTACAAGAACCAGTCTCGGAATGACAATGCCAAGTACAATGGTAATAAGTTGGCCAAGAACACTAGTTAATAAATTATAGAATCCTTTTCTTATATTTGAGGTATTCATTAACTTTAAACCACTTTTCTTATGCCTGGAATTTTTGATAGCCCATATGATATAGCAATAGATACTCCATATAATCCAATCGAAGATATAATTGGCGTTATTATATCTCCGCAGCAGTTTGGTTCTATGGCAATTATCTTATACAAGAACGTTACCAGAAGCACATGCACAAGATAAACGCCGAACGACGTTTTGCTTAGCGCTGTAGTTATCTTTGCGCTATTCTCATTTAGTTTTATATTCTGCGCAGCCGTAAATAGGCCAGCTGAGATCATACACGAGAACACCCCAAGCGGTATTTCCAAAGAAGCTGTATTGCGCCCTACTTTCATAGCAAGAACAAGCTTTCCGCCAACAATTGCAATCACCGACATAATCGATAACATATAGCTGCCAAACTTCATTTTGCCAGTCAGCGGATATGCATCTAAATAGTATCCAAGCAGAAAATATCCGGCATATCCAGATACTATATAAGCCTGATAAGGCAATAAGGAAACTATTCCAAATATATCCTCTGCAATCATGTTCATGTGCCCTATGCCGATTGAAACCACAAACCATACGGCTAAGGCATACTCAATTTGCCTTTTTGTAGCATTACAGGTTATTAGTCGAAATATAGGAACAGCTATATAGAGCATTAATATGTCATAAAGAAACCATAAATGGTAACCTGTATTGCCAGTTATAATGCCATATAGCGCTATTAAAATGCTTTTAACGCTAAGAGTGCCGTATAAGTATTGGTCTAGTATGGAGTAGATACATCCCCATATAATTATGCATATAACAATATGCGGAATTATCTTTGTAAAGAGCTTTTTAGTAGTTACTTCTCTCTTCGGATCTAAGAACAATGCTCCGCTTATCATAAAAAAGACGGGTACAGCCCAACGCATTATGCTGTTTAAAAGAGCATTTGCCATGTATGTTTGTGAACTAACTTCGGTGGTATTCATCGCAGCACTTGTAACATGAATAACCACTACAGCAAACGATGAAATCACTCTAAGCAAATCAAAATAGTTTTTTCTTTGATTTAATGTACTCATCATTCCCTCACCAACCTATAAAACTTCTCTATTTCTTCTATATTCCCTTTTTTCTCCCGCATCTGATAATCCTTTATGTGCGCATACAGGTCTGCATCATTCATCAGCCGTTCTATGCCGCCAGCTACGGCTGGCGCATTCATGTCGACCACGAGCCCATTCTCTCCGTCTATCATTTGATCGTATACAACATCGAATGCCGTTGTTACGCAAGGAACGTTCAGCATGCGCGCTTCTGCAAGCGTTAAACAGTAGCCTTCAAACTTAGATGTTTGAACATATATGTCTGCTGCTTTCATATAAGGATATGGATTTGCTTTCGCGCCAAGCAACGTGAAGCAATCGCCAATGCCATAGCGCACAATATCAGCTTCAATGCTTGCCCTATCGCCATCGCCCACGATATACCAATGAAACTCTCCACCTCGTTCTTTCAATATCATTGCCGCCTCTGCAGCAATATCATAACCCTTTTGCGGAACGAGGCGCCCCACTGTAACAAGTGTTGTACCATGTTTCGTCAGTTCTATCTTCTCCTGCGCCATTTTCTCAATAAGCGCCGCATTTTGTATATCAAAAATAGTCGAGCATCTACCTGCATATTCAGGAAATACCTGAATAAACATTTTTCTCAGCTTATCCGAGACGCATACTATTCCGTTGTATTCAGCGTATATTTCTTTATCAAAGTCCCTGTTATGACCAACGTTTTTATAATCTGCATTCACCCATGCATATTTTTTCGCAGCAGCCACCTTTTCTGCCACAAAATGGGTCGGATTTCCCTGCCCCCACGCTATGGCAGCATCATATTGTTCCGGCAGTTTGTCAAACGCTTTGCCGGAGTGTTTCCAATATGCCTGCGCATCATGAAGTGGATAGCCATCCTTTGCATTTTTACGCAGGAACAAACTTGTGCGTATTCTGGCGCATATACGTTTGAAATCACACGAGAATATTTGCTCTATCGTGCTTTTTGAGCAGAATTTAGTATAATCAAGATCTTCGCGTATTTTTACTTCTGCCGGAATCAGGCTTTCAAACATGCCGCCACGTCTAAACATTTGCAGCGTTACATCATACCTGTCATAATCTAATAATGATAGCAATGACAGCAAGCTTTTCTCTGCCCCGCCGCACCCCATTGAATTTATAACAAACAGTATCTTTTTCTTCATCTTCCCCCGCCATTCAAAACTTTATCAATATACGCCTTTGAATGCATGATTTCATCAGACAGCAGGCGTTCAACTTCGTTCCAATCGGCATTATAAGGAATATCTTTTTCAGTATTTATCATATGGTCGGACAGCCTCAGCATAGCCGTAAAATCGCGCATACGTGTATTTATCTTCTCTGTGCGCTCTACAACAGCAAATTCTTTTTCGAATATTACAGAGAATGCCGTCGCGTGGAACGAGTTTGATAGGACGTATGATGCCCCTTGTATCAAGCCTAAAAACTCCTCTGGGCCGCATAATGTGAAGCAACGCTCCGCATATGGCAAATCAAATACCGAATATATCTTCAAGCCATGCTCTGAAGCCACTTTTTCCGCAATTGCTTTAACGGCGTAGCTATTATCAAAATCATATACCAGAAGGTATGGCTTATCTATATGTGCAGGAGATTTTGCTATGGAACGCCAATGCGCGCTATCTAATAGAAAGACGGGATCGAGCACGGTTTCAGCATTATGTATCCCCATAGAATCAAGTACTGCAAGTCCTGACTTTTCGCGCACGGCAATATAGTCAATTTTAGCCAAATACTTGGCTGTAACATCACGCAGCTCTTGAGGAAACTCACCTACTGCAAAACTGGCCGCGTATGAGGCTCGAATACCTTGCTGTACAAAGTCCAGATAGAAGGCCGGATCTTTCCCGTTTGGGAACAAAGGATTCCATATTTGGTCGCTGCCGGCTAAGAAAGCATCCGCCTCAGGAGGATTAGCCTTTAGTTCTTCATTGGAGGCATATCGTCTGGTCAGTTCAAGGTGCTTGGACGTAAAGCCGTCAAAAGCCCTTTTTCTCGGCAGCATACGCAGCCGTCCCGGAAGCTTAGCCAAGAGATACGCCTCACGGACAAACGGCTTATCGTACTTGGGATTGCCAATGATATCCAGCCGGAAGTGCTTTGACAGGTAATCCGGCTTATAGTCGATGATTTTCACATCATGCCCCAGCGACTTCAAATAGGTTTGCAGGGCGTAAGCCTGCAAGGATGCCCCGGCATTATAAACGTCATGACAGGTGATCGTACAAATCTTCATGGTTTGACCTTTTTCGTAATCCTCCGCCATAATCGACCAATTTTTGCTTTAATCTGCTTATGCTTCGGCAGCCAACTCATGGAATACCAGTGGATCGAGTAGGTATTCTCCGTTTTTGACAGCTTGCCCGTCACGCTGTCCAGCGGATTGAAGTAGTCCGCCGGATAGACGTGAATCCCGGCAACCATCTGTTCCCGCCCGTTGCGCACAAGGCCAAAGCGCTCCATCACATCCGTATTGAGATGCGGGCAGCCTACAGCGTTCAGGCTTCCGTCTGCGTTGGTGAAGTGCAGCTTTTTATATTCCTCGATCATTGCCTGTACGACAGGCTGATGTGGAACGGCCGCCATCACCTGTCCACTGTTGACAAATTGCTCGTTCTCAAAGCCGAGGAAGCCCTCGTCAATCAGCAGCGGCGAAATGTCCCACAGCACCTCCACGTCGGTATCGAAATACACACCGCCGTACTGCTCCAGCACAACAAGGCGCATGACATCGGACACGAAGGCGTACTTCTTCGCGGCATACGCCTCCGCCATGAAGGGCATGGCGAGATAATCGCAGTTATCCTCGTTCCACTCGCGAATCTCAAAATCCGGGCAGAACTTCTTCCAGCTGGCGATGCACTTCTTGGCAAGCTCCGGCTTTTCGCCGCGGCCAAACCAGCAGTAGTGGATGATTTTAGGGATCACGTCTTTACCTCACAAGTTTTAATATCGGTTTGCTTACTAACTTAATAACATATGATGACACAAGTGACAGCAGCAATAGCAAGAAGAATATAGGCACCGGGTATTTGGCTACAAATACAAACCCATCAAACAGGACTGTATAGAAGAACATATGCGTAAGCCATATGTTTGTAGAATGCTCGCCAAAGTAGCACAGGGCATTAGTAAGCAAGCATGGCAATGGGCATATGCACAGGATAACTATCATTGCCGTTGCTGTAAATACAGCCACAAACAATGTTTGCACTACGCTGTGCATTATTATCATGCTTGCAAGTATTGTTATTACTAATATAATATATATATACTTCGTCTTAATTTCAGCTATTTTTGTTCGCAGCACTTGGATGATATTATTTTTACAGAACAACATACCGACTGTATATGTAAAGTATGATGTACCAAGCAATCCTATGTGGTTAATCACCCATGACAGCACGGCAGAGTCACACGCGCCCCAACCCCAGAAACGTATTCCATAGCCAAGCGTATAAAAAGCAAAAGTTAAGCTAAGAACAAGCCATGCCGGACAGTGGCGGACAAACTTGTTTGACAACGGCTGCAAAGCAACGAGCAATATATAAATATTCGCATACCACCATGCTCCGTTATAGCTGTTTCTGATAGTTAAGCAGTTTAGCAGGAACTCTGTAATACTGCCCGGAATGTTTTGATTGCCAGCTATAAGTCCAACCACAGAAAACAGCACCGTTATCACCCAATAGACTATCATAAACCGTAAAAGCGACTTCCAGCGCTGCTTCATATCCGACCGTGTAGAACGCAGACAATGCGCATAGCCGCTTACAAAACAGTACATTGGCACACATATATCACCAAACAGGCCAAAGTAATAAATCAACGGCGCATCCTTCACCCACAGCAGTGCTGTATACGGCAAATTCTCCTTACGGCAAAATAAATGCAGCATTAGCATAGATAGTATTGCTACGCCTTTAAGCATCTTTGAATCTTGTTTGGTAATATCCATAGTTTTACTCCATCAGCGCGTAAATCTTCTCGACCTCCGCGCTGTTCGTATAATCTCTCTTTGCGCAGTTCTCCGACAGCTGCTGCATCCGAGCGGGGTCGCGCAGCAGCGCGGCAATTCCGGCGGCACAGCCCGCGTTGTCCATGGGAACGATCACGCCATCCACACCGTCTTCCAGCTGACTGCCAGAGGTCGCATAGTTGGTGATAACCACGGGCTTGCCCAGCAACTGCGCCTCCCGCACGGTGACGGCCTTGCCCTCGTAGCGGGAGGGCTGCACATACAGGTCACAGGTGCACATATAGGGATAAGGGTTGTCCTTTTTGCCAAGGATAATGACGCGCTCCTGCATCCCGGCCTCGTCAATCTTCTGACGAATCAGCGGTTCATCACCTCCATAGCCGATGAGATACCACTTCACGTCAAGGCCGTCCGCCACCAGACGGCGGCAAATGTCAGGCACGTTGTCAAAGTTTTTCGCCTCACAGAAGCGGCCAACGGAGAGCAGGGATATCCCGCCGCCCGCAGGCATATCGGTCTGAGGCATTGTCGCCTGCTTGCACATCAGCTCTCGGGGCAGGATGTTCTCCACCGTCCGAACCTTCTGCGCCAGCTTCGGGAAGACGGTCTGAAAGCTCTCGGACGCCCGCTCGGACACGCCGCAGATGACATCATAACCCTCCCACATGGCAAGCTCCGCCGAGCGGTCGAAGGTCAGCGCCGTGTAGTCCGTGTGAATCCACGCTGCGTATTTCCTCGCCCTCACCCGTTCCCGCGCAAAATAATGCGGCGTCAGGAAGCTGATAGCAAGATCGTAGGTCTTGCCAGAGATCTGCGGCATGGACCACAGCGTATATTTGTGGCTGTAGGTCAGCGCGGTGACGGACGGCTTCTCGCCGGGATGTTTTCGGTCAAAGCGTCTCGCGGCAAGCTTTCCCCCCAGTCGCCCGCAAAGCACGCCGAACTGTCCGCTCTTGACGAGCGACGCCATGGGCACGGCCAGTGAAGCGTACTGCGGAATTTCCGACAGAAGCTTCGCCTTGGGGTTCAGGTATGGCATCAGTTCGCCGCTGTGCCGCATCAGAAAGAGGTCAACGTCGTAGCGGTCATAGTCGATGGCGTCGAGAAGCCCCAGCAAGCTGCGCTCCACGCCGCCAAGCTCCATAGCCTGTGAGAAAATGAGAATGGATGGTTTCATGTATATTCAACCTTGTCTTTGCCGTTTTCTTTCAGCACGCTCCCAATCCAGCATGGTCGGGTCGGTCACAATGCGAAAAAGTCGATAGAAGATAGGACAATAATACAGAATCATATACTTTGCTCGTTCCTTCTTGGGCAGCACATTCCGCCACGAGTCAGTGCAAAATGCATATAATTCTTTACAACACATGTGGATTTCAGTCTGATCCGGCTCATACATCTTTAAGTAGCGGTAGGTAAGCATGGTTCGTATAATCTCATATAAAGCGAGCTTTTTCCCCTCTTGGCCAGAGAACACGCGAAAATGCTTTTTAAGGAATAACGAAACCTTTATTTTTTCTGCATGAGACGTTGTATGCACAACAGAGTCTTCTCGCTGAAAGTAATAATATAGCCGCTCCGGAATAATCACGACACGCCTTTGATCATTTCTGCATAAAAACAGCAAATTGAACGCAGTGTCTTCACCCATCACGATATCAGATGCGCCAGTCTGCTTGTAAACTAATTCCATTGCATATATTCTCCCCCAAATGTGGGTACGCGCATGAGCATTATTCAGCAATGCGGCTGTATCAGCCAGTGTAGAGACCACCTCTTTACTGATCTCAATGTCCTGCACGATATCTGTACACTTTTCATAGCCACAAATAACAGCGTCCGCCAATGTTTGTTTCTGCACAGACATAAGTACCTCAAAGAACTGATGATGGATCCAATCATCTCCGTCAATGAACGAGATGAAATCGCCAGTCGCAGCATCGATCGCTGAATTACGCGCAGAAACAATGCCCCCGTTCTTTTTGTCGATCACTATTACTCTGGGGTCTTTTTCCTCATATGTATGCAGCAGCGCTGACGTTCTATCTGAACTGCCGTCATTAACACAGATGACTTCAAGATTTTGATAAGTGTTGCCGAGTACAGAGTCAAGGCAGCGGCTCACATATGATTCGATATTGTAAAACGGAATACAAACTGATATCTTTTTGCTGTTGTCCATTTTTCCTCCTCTGTTTATATTACTTTTTTGCCTTTCTCCTGATATACCCCGTCAGCATCCAGCCTGCCGGAGTGCAGAGCACCGTCAGCAGTTTGCGGGGTGATTTCTTGATATAATTTCGATTCCCGGCAATCTGGCTGCTGGAGCAGTAGTGGATGCAGTCCATCACCAGTCGTTTGAAGGACTCCGGGTATTGCATCTTCACCACACGCCAGAAAGCAAAACCCTTGGGGTTTTTGAGATACTGCCGGAGCATGTTGTTGCTGGAGCCGTCCGGCTGGTATTCTACATTGCATAGCACCTCGTCCAGCACCGCAAGCTTGTAATCCTGATCAATCAAAAGATACTTATAGGCAAGGCTGACGTATTTTTCGCCCTCAAACACCGGATACTCGGGATAGGCGTTGATGACATCTGTCCGATAGATCAGCTTTTTGTCACCGGCTCCACCCGCCGCGTAATAGCCGGAAATGGTGGTCTCGGATAGTCCGTCAGGAAAGCCTTTGCCTATGATTTTTCCGTCGGAATCCGCATCAAGGCCGACAATGCCGGCGTAGCCCTCCCCTTTGACCTCGTCCCACTTGCTCAGGATCTTCTCCACCGCGCCGTCTGCCAGCATATCGTCAGAATCGATGCATGTATTCAGTTCCGTGTGGATATTGGCGTAGGCTACGTTGTGGGCAGTGTGCATACCGCCATTTTCCTTATAGATGTATTGAATTGTAAACCCGTTGTCGCGGCTTTGCCAATCGCGCACCAACTCAACGGTGTTGTCCGTAGAGCCGTCATCCACGATCAGCCAGATAAAATCCTTACAACTCTGGCGGCAAAGACTTTCATAGGTGCGCGGCAGGGTGTGTGCGCGATTGTAGGCAGGGGTGAAGATGGTGAGGATGGGATCAGCAGTTTTGTTCATAAGCCTTCAAATAAAACTCCTGTAGTTTTACTGCTTCTGTAGTGATATCGAAGCCGTGCGCGGCGATTTCTGCTCGACGGTCGGTGCGGGGGATAGCTCGCTTCGCAAGAATCTTCTCTGCCCACTTTTCTGCCGGAGCGGACAAGCTCTCAGAATCGACAAGGTCTGTCAAGTATGCTTCATGCGGAATTGTGTCTGAAACAACGCAGGGTAATCCAGCAGTTTGCGCTTCAATTAAAGCAATTCCTAAGCCCTCGTATAATGATGGGAACAAGAATACATCCATCGCTTGCATCAAGTCTGCAACGTCGCTGCGCACTCCCAAGAAGCGAACATGCTCTGCTATGCCAAGTTCCTGTGCCTTCTCCTGCATTTTGGACATTCCCTCGCCGCCACCGACCAGAAGGAGAACCGTGTCCGGTTCTTTTTTTAGCAAGGCGGTAAAAATCTCAAGCAGAAAGGAATGATTTTTGGGTTGAGTAAAGTTCCCGACATGGCCAAGTGTGTACACTCCTTCAAGATTAAGTTCATGTCGCACTTTTTTGCACCTTGTCGGAGACCACGCATATGCAGCGGTATCAATCGCATTGTTCATCATAACAAATCGGCTTTTGTTCCGCTCTCCGTAGAGCCATTCTCCCGACTCTTCGCCGCACATAAACAAGTGCGTCAGATAAGGCATCATGCGTTTTTTGAAATATGTCCGCATGACCATCTTCATGTCGAAGCCGTGAGGCGCGCTGTGTGCGTGACATATCCGGACAGGAACGCCTTGCTGTTCAGCTTCACGGAATGCAAAATACCCCAGTTCAGACATGTGGGAATGTATGATCTTGTATTCAGGGTGTGCTTGAAAAAAGCCGCGCAGATCACGCTTGTACCGCGCAAAATTTTGCGGATAGATTGGGCACAAACGGTATATCCTGCCGCCCAACGCTTCTATCTCGTCATCATATGCTCCGCGCTGCTCTCTATGAACAAGAAAGTCAAACTGTATCTTTGTGCGATCAATATGCCTATAATAATTCATCACCATAGTTTCCGCGCCGCCGCGATCCATAATGGTAAACAGATTCAGCACGCGGATTGGTTGCTGTTTCACATTCTCATTCATTTCTTTATCCTCTCCATGCACTTCAAAAGGAAGAATACTCCCGCCGCGAAGTTCAGCTTACAGCAGGCAAAAAATGCCCACCAATGCGGGGGAAAATATCGCATTGGCAGTGTTTTGATTGCCGCACGATATTCCCTCTCCGACAGGATGCCTCGGATTTCCTTCAAGGCTTCACGGTTCGGAAGCGCCAGCGCATTTAAGCCCAGACCGATAATACTGAGACTGATACGGTTGTTGAGCGCGGCGAGTAATTCTTCATTGTGGGGTACATCCTCAATTGTGTGACGTATATGCTCAAACAAGCGCTTCCATTGTACATTAAGATTCGGTTTATGTGTGCTCGTTAGAGATGTTGCATTGTTCTTTCTGTAGTGGTTAAAATATCTGCGGACATACACTCCGCACTCTACTGACTTTAAAGCCTGTATATTGAACAAAGCATCTTCTGTTCCTATCTCTTTTGTGCTAACAAACGCCGCATTGTTTTCTACAAGAAGTTCCTTCCTATATAACTTCCCCCATGCAGTCACAAGCGTATCTGCATTTTCCGGGTGTTTCAAAAAATCTCCATGCAGTCCGACAATCGTTTTAAAGACCTGCTCGAAGAATCTTTCCTTATCAAAAACAACCCTGCCATCGAAAAAAAGTGTTTTAGGTCGTTGTGCACCTGTAAATTCTCTGATATACGGCCAGAATACAACATCCGCTCCATACTTTATCGCAACACTAACAGCGGTATTGCAGGTCTCAACATCAATCCAGTCATCACTATCTACATACATGACATACTTGCCCGTTGCGAACGAAAAGCCCACATTGCGAGCTGCGGAAAGCCCGGAGTTTTCCTGGCGGATCACTCGAACTTTACTGCTTTTCAAAGCATATTCAGTCAATATCTCGCTGCTTGCGTCTGTCGATCCATCATCAACGCATATTATTTCTATGTTCTTGTATGTCTGGTTAACTAAGCTATCCAAGCATTGCCGCAAATATGGCTCAACGTTATATATAGGAACTATTATACTTACCTTAGGCGTTTCCTCCATCTCTATCTCCCCATCTGCGCAAAGTATTCCGCTACACTTATCCTCGCAAAATCTTGATCAAACGGTATTGCGATCATGTTTGCGTAATAGAAATAGCCAAGATAGCCTATTATCATAAGTGCTGTCAAAATCTGCCTATTCTTGCCGCCTATTTTCTTCAGCATCCAAGGAAGCGATATTGATTGGAATATAAGAAAATAGTTCGCAAGACGCGCAAAGTAATTAGCCGTGCCGAAAAGGCCGACGAACATTATTGCGCCGTTCATCATGGCAAGATTTACCATCAGGTTCTCTTCGTTTGTACTGTCCGCAAATAGCTGTTTGCGATACATAAAGGCAAGCACTGTAGGCACATTGCAAACCAATACGCGGAAAATATTGACGCCGTCTCCCGTGAAAGAGGAAACGGTATATTCCTCGCCCAGCAGCGTCGTAATGCTTACCACCGTGCCGATCAGCGGACGCAGCAGAAACCCGGCTGAAAGGAAAATACCCATCATCCAGTAGGTTTTTTTCGTCCATGGTTTAAACTCCATGAGCGGCACCAGCAGATACATCAGAGAATATGGATGAATTAGTGTTGCAATCAAGACCCCTGCCGCAAATATAAGCCACTTCTTTCTGAGTGCAAACATTGTCGCAATGACCGCAATACCAACCGCCGCAGCCTGCTTGATGCCGGCAAAGGCAAAGGTATAGCAGCCGGTGGTAAAGAGCAGAAAAATCGTCAGGGGGTAATCCGCTGAGTATTTATGTACGAAAGCTATATAACAGCCGACCGTGAGAAACGCCCAGAACATCAGATAATTCTGTGTGGATACACCGCGCATATGCAGTTGATAATTTATCCAGTTAAACAGGGGATTTGCACCGATGCTCTTATCAGATGCTTCCCACGAGCTTTCCGTGATCATCTCATAGCCATGCCGGTATGCGCCTGTATCATTACAGCGCGTCCGCAGGCCGGCAAAGCCTGCCAGCAGAACGATGATCAATAGGGTGCAGAAGATCATGCGATGTCGTTGACCGGGCTTCAGCGGCTTTACGGTTACATGATCCGCGCACCATGCCAGGGCGATCGTTACGAGCGTGAGGGTGACTAAATCGCGCATGTCAAATCTCCAAGTGTTTGATGGTTTCCGCCACAACGGCGGCTTTGCTGAACCTTTGCTCCATCTGCTCCCGCCCTCTGCGGCCCATCTCTGCTCGCCAGCTCTCCGGAAGCTCAACAAAGCACTGCATAGTGTCATACAGCGTATCAGCATCCTTCGCAGGGCAAATATACCCGCTGACGCCGTCCTCTACCGCCTCGCGGCAGCCGGGGATATCGCTGGTTATAAGCGGTCTACCCGTTGCAGCGGCCTCAAGCAGTACATTTGACATTCCCTCATGATACGACGGCAGCACCACACAGCTTGCAGCACCATAGAGCGACTTCATATCTGCTTGATAACCAAGGTACTCAATTATTCCATCGTTCACCAGTTCATCTATCCTCTGCTTGTATGCTTCTTCAAACATTCCGGCCATGCGGAATTTAACCCGTTTGCCATACTTCTTCTTCATGCGCTCCGCCGCCACAAAGAACTCGTCTACACCTTTTTCCTTCATAATGCGTCCAACAAACAAAAAGCGCACCGTGCCATCATTCGGATATTCCTGATACGGATAATCGTTCAGGTTCACACCTGCGCCGTTTAGCACAACGTCTCTGCCTTGAGGCACAACGCCAGCGTTAACAAGCGCATCCCTATTAGCAGCGTTTTCAAAGAAAACGACCCTAACGCCTTTTAGTGATACCTTATACAGCATCAGTATGAACTTTCTAAGCAAGCCGCCGTTTTCTATTGCGCTGCCCAGTCCCGTGATGTTCACGGCATAGGGAATATGCGCCATGCGGCAGGCAAGTCCGCCATATACATTTGGCTTTATGGTGTAGGTAATAACTAGCTTAGGCTTTATTTCACAAAGTATCTGCCTGTATTTGCAGAACAAGCTAAAGTCGTGTATTGGATTCATACCACGGCGATCAAGCGGCAATTCAATTGCCTTGTCTACAATTGAACATAGTTCTTGCCATTTGTCATTTTTAGGTACAACAGCAATAACTTCTCCGTGGTTGCGCAGCGCTCGTATCAAGTCTTTGCGAAAATCGTAAAGGCCGCCGCTATGGTTGGCGATAATTAAAAACGTTGGCATAATTAAGCTGTAATATTGTCTACCTTAGTTATAATTACGCTATCGTACATCATCATTACTATACCTTCTTCGTAATTACCAAACCGAGGTTTATTCTCTATCCCGTTTACATTATTCTTTATCAATTTTACAAAATCCACGCCTGCTCCGTATGCATGTAGATACGCTCCGCCAAAGCGAGGGTTTACTTCCGAAAGATAGTACGTACCATCGTTATAGAAGAAGTCCATATCGACTGGGCCGTTAAATTCAAAAGCATCTACTATCTTTCTAATGAAGTCAAACAGTTTTTCGTCTTTGAATGATATAGTCTTACTTGCTCCGCCTATTTTCGTTTCAAGCTTGCGCTTCGAAAACGCTGAAACAGCTTTATGACTAATAGTGTCTATATACACATCGGCATCCATGTCTACGCCATCCATCAGTTTTTGCACTATCAAAGATTTGTCTTTACTGCATAGTTCAGCTAATGCCTGTGCATTTTCTGCCTTACGCGCACCCACACTGCCGCTGCCGGTACGTGGCTTAACAAAAACAGGAAATTCAAGCTTGCCATAGTTTATGGCAACCATAGCATCTTCATATCCATCCCATGTATCAACAGTAGGTATGCCAAGTCTTACCAGCTCTTTATACATTTCATACTTATCAAAGCAAAGTGCCGCCGTCCTTTCATATGGTGCAAGTACAGTTATGCCCATTTTGTCAAACACCAACCTGTTTTTTGCCAGTATCTCAATTTCAGGATCTATTAGTGTTGTTATTACATCAATATGTTCCTTGGCGCATATATCAACTATCTTCTCTATATAGTCCGGCGAATCTATACGCGGTACCAAATAATGTGCATCGGCCACGTATAATGCAGGAGCTATATTCGATAAATCTGCCGCAACAATACGGTCATCAGCATTCAACGATTTTCTAAAATCTTTTAACAGCTCAACTCTCCTGCCTGCGCTGCAAAATAGAATGTTCATTGTATCCCTCCTGCTATTCTTTTGTCCCCACAAATGCTTCCATCGTCGCGCTGCCATCCGCATTGATTCCTTCTCTACCCAGCACGCAGCGAATTGTCATAATTATTATCTTCACATCCAACGCAAAGCTGATGTTATTTACATACTCAACATCATACTCGAACCTTTCCTCCCACGAAGTCAGGTTACGGCCATGCACCTGCGCCCAACCGGTCAAACCTGGGCGTACATCATGGCGGTGTCTCTGTTCTTCATTATAGAGCGGCAGATACTTGACAAGCAGCGGCCTTGGCCCTACTATGCTCATCTTGCCGCGGAATATATCCCATAGCTCAGGCAGTTCATCTATGCTCAACGAACGCAGCTTTGCTCCGAACCGCGTAAGGCGCTCTTTATCCGGCAGCAGATTGCCGCTTGCATCGCGTGCATCTGTCATGCTGCGGAACTTATGCAGTTTGAACACCTTCTCATCCTTGCCCGGGCGCTCCTGCGTGAATATGACTGGACTGCCAAGCTTTATGCGCACCAATACAGCCGTTATGAGCAGCACCGGCGACAGTATCAACAATGCCGCACCGCTCAGCACTATATCCAGCAGTCGCTTTATGTATTTTTCATAGAATCCGGCCATGTGCTGCATCAGAACATCTCCCGTATGGCAGCGCACACGCGGTCAACATCGTCCATGCTCATCTTCGTGTCGCTCGGCAAGCATACGCCGCGCGCAAACAAATCATCGCACACCGCTTCTTCATTAACCTTTACAAAGGGCGCGAATGCAAACACGGGCTGCAGGTTCATCGGCTTCCAGAGATGCCTACCTTCCATGTCATGCTCCGCAAGGTGCTTCAGCACATCCGTCGGTGTGATTCCACAGTTCTTGTTTATAAGCAAAGTCGAAAGCCAACGGTTCGGCTTTGCGCAGTCAAGCTGAGGCTGCATTGTTATAGGCAAACCTTTCAGCCCTTCACAGTACCTCTCATATATGGCGCGCTTCTGCTCCACGCGCAGCGGCAGCACCTTCATCTGTCCGCGGCCAATGCCTGCGGAAATGTTGCTCATGCGGTAGTTGTAGCCTATTTCCTCATGCTGATACCACGGCGCATTCTCGCGCGCCTGTGTGGCAAGCTTCAACGCATGCTTAGCATCATCCTCATATTCGCACAGCAGCATGCCGCCGCCTGATGTGGTTATTATCTTGTTCCCATTAAATGACAGCGCGCCAAAGCGACCAAACGTGCCGCACTTCTGCCCATTGTATTCTGAACCGAGCGCCTCCGCTGCATCTTCAATAAGCGGCACGTCATGCTCGGCGCATATGGCTGCTATCTCATCAAGCTTTGCTGGGTTGCCGTACAGGTGCACTATCACGACAGCCTTAGGCTTGCCGTAAAGTTCAAACGCTTTTCTCAGCGCAAACGGATCCATATTCCATGTTTCGCGCTCAGAATCGATGAAAACAGGCTTTGCACCAAGATATGCTATGGGGTTAGCTGATGCCGAAAACGTAAGACTTTGGCAAAACACGGTGTCCCCTGCGCCAATGCCAAGCATTATCATTGCCAAATGTATTGCCGCCGTACCCGACGACAGCGCAACAGTATGCTCCGCACCGATATATTGCGCCATATCGGCTTCAAAGCCGTTCACGTTTTCCCCCAGCGGCGCTATCCAGTTCTTATTGAATGCATCATGAACGTATTCAAGCTCAAATCCTTCGTCCGACATATGCGGGCTGGCAAGCAAAAGTCGTCTACCCATTTCTTTCTCCTTCCCTGAAATGGCTTTCGTCTATCTCATTAGCATTTACGTTATTCACCCTCACCCCTGCCTTTACGACCGCGCCTTTGCGGATTATCGTTCCGGCTTCAACGTGGCTGTAATCGCCGATCACCGCGCCATGCTCAACTATCGATGCGCTGGCGAGTATGACGCCTTTTCCTATCTTCACGGCGGGGCTGACTATGGTTTTTGCTTCAAAAATCGTTCCCGCGCCGGCCTCAACTGCGGGGCTGATGGTTGCGGTTGGATGCTTGAGCACCGGCACGATAAAGCCTGCCGCCTGCAACTGTTCCGTCAACTTGCGGCGCAGCGCATTGTTGCCTATCGCCACGAACGCCATCGGATATTCATTAAGATGCTTTTTGCAGTTGCCAAGCGTGTCCAGCACGCCCGGAAGATCCGTGTTATCATCAAGGAACGCTATCTTCTCAAACACGCCTATTGCTTCAGCTGTTTCGCGTACTACCTGCCCCTGTCCGCCTGCGCCGAGTATCAGCAGGTTCATATGCTTCGGCGCATTCTGCGGCTGTTCCACGCTCTCTGTTTTTGAGCACACAACGGATGCTAAATCAGCGCGGCAGTACTGTGCAAAACGCTTTACTATCACGTCCGGACGCTTGTTCTGCCCGAGATATGTACAAAGGCTGTACATATCCACGCCCGCTTCAAGCTTTTGCCGTATGAACGCATAGCGAAGCTCCATAGATGAAAGCTTGTCCGCAATATGATACCTTTCGTTCATGGTGCTGAGCAGCACCTGCATAAGCCTAAACGGCGGCAATGTTTCTTCGCCGCTCATAATGAAGCTATCATTGCTATGATACAGGCCGATGTTATCCGCAATGAATTGCTTAACGCTCTGCGGCATGGGCAAATCGCGCGGCGCGTCCGATGGGATAAGCTCCACCGGGTCAGACGCCGTTCCGCCTTCCCCGCGCCCTGCAACGTTGCGTATATGCAACACTCCCGCATCAATGTCTATATCCTGACGGCGCAGCGCGGTGACCTCGCCAAGCAGTAGACCCATATTCAGGCAGAGATACGCCGCTACCTTGCGCGGCTCAACGTTCTCCGTCAGATGCCTGTTGATTATACTGCATTGTTTGTCCGTCAGCATTAAAAGCTCCTATAAGTGCTGCAAAAGCCCGCGACATTTATTCCGCAGGTCAATGGAAGTTCTGTTTGTTCTGTGTGTTCAATTCGTGAAGGCTTGTTTAGATATGCCTTCGGCAACCGTAGTCATGAACTACAGCTGCTCGCTTTCTATTTTCCGGCGGCTTACTGCCCGCGTGCAATGGCGCGTCGAGCCAAGCGGTCGGTCTATGCGCCGAATGCTCTCATATGGCAAAGTATGTTCGTTTGTGCATTTTGCACAATAGTTCATTCGGCGTTAAAGGCATATATCATGCCTTTTTCTGTCTTATTTTATCATACTTTATAAAATATCTCAACCTTTTAAGCAAAGAAAATAAACATACTTATTCTTATCATAGTCTGATATTCTAAATTTGGCTAAAATAATCCTATTCGAACATTTGTACTTTGTTATTTTTATAACTACCGTCTTTTTAGCAATCAAAAATCGCCCATTTTTCGGCACTTTTTGCCTTGTTCCATCCTGCATCCACCAGTGATACCATAGACTGGAAAGAAGAACGCAGCGCAAAGACAATACTCGACACCGTGATACCCAAACTGCATCCGGGCTGCATAATACTTTGCCACAACAATGGCTACAAGATAAAGGAGTACTTGCCGACACTCCTTAAAACCGCTCAGGAACAGGGCTATGAGTTCGTAACGGTAAGCGAACTGCTCCTTACAGGAGACACCATGATAGATGTAAACGGCGTGCAGAAGTTGAAGTAGACAGCATACTGAAGGGTCAAATAATCAAATTTGACCCTTCACATTCATTTATTCTTCATCTTCATGATATTCCTTATATTCGCATGTGATGTAATCGATCCGCTATATATACCGAAATTACCATACCCTGTTCATAAGCCTGCTTTAGTATTTGGTACATGTCCTATCTTCCATCCATTCTCTTTTGCAGTACCCTCTTTATTCTCAACGTATTTGCTGCGTTCACCCTAATGGTTGATGCATCTTTCGTTTTTCTAAGGTTAGTAAGTTCGTTTAATATCGACTCAGGTGTATTAGTATTCTGTGAAATAGCCATCAGAACGTTTGAATCATGCCATTCCGAATACATTTTCTCAATTAGTTCAATGTCCGTAGTAAAGCTTATCTGAACATATTTCCTTACGTTTTCCGATAATCCTTTTATATATTCGTCATTTGATGCATCGCATATCATCATTAGAGCATTAGCCTTAGCAAAGTCTACCATTGAACTACGCAGCAGTATTTCAAGCACGCGGCTATTGTTCCGGTATTCCGACAAAAACTCAAAAAAAGTAAGCGCCGAATATCGCCCATCAGAATACATTCTTTTGCCCAGATTTATAGCCGCCTCATCATCGTACTTTGAATACTTCCTAAGCCACTTATCTGATAATGGTAAATGCGCAAGCTCAATATCAGCAATATGATTGCGATACAAATGAGTAATGACCTCATCAGAAAGCACTTCATACGGGATTTCCATAACTATGTTTTCCCAGATTTTATTTTCATCCTCTGCATGGTGCTGAAGAAAAAACATAAATCTTTCAAGCGTTTTAACACTGTTTTCGGCATCTGTGTTCCATGACAAAATCTCCATGGCATGTGTTGCCACGTCATCTGAAATAGCTTTATCTGCCTTTAATTCACCTATTATTTCACACGTACGTTCAAAAAACATAGCTATGCCACCCTCAAATAAAACACAGCGCCGCATCAGCCATTTGATCGATTCGGCGCTGCAATCATTATTTCACAACTTCATCCGCCCACTTTTTCAGTTCATCTGCGCAGGCATTGCGGCGGAGAACCTTGCCCTCAACAAGCTTTGCACCCTTGCAGCTATTTGCAAGGTATTCATTGGTTTCGCCCATGCCGCTGCCGCCTGATGTAGCAAACGGAATTATTGTCTTGCCCGCAAGGTCGTAACCTTCAAGGAAGGTATTCACTATAGTGGGTGCGATGTACCACCATATGGGGAATCCCACGAATACTTCATCGTATTCACTCATGTTGCCAAGCTTTTTTGCCACAGCGGGGCGGGACGACTTATCGTTCATTTCAACCGAACTTCTGGACTTTTTGTTCGTCCAGTCAAGATCTGCCTTGGCATATCTGATCACGGGCTCTATTTCAAAAAGATCCGCACCTATCGCCGCCGCCAAATTCTTGGCAAGGGATGCGGTAACTCCGCTGGCTGAAAAATATGCAACTAACTTTTTGCTCATATTACGCCTCCATCATTTTGTATTTACGATGAATATAGCCCAAGCAGACAATTTAGTCAAGCCGTGTTTTGCGAAGAATCGACGTTATTATTGCGCAAAAAGCCGCCAAGAGATCGGCGGCTTCTGCGCATTGTTTAAGGAGAGGGTTTATTCTACGCTTTTTGCTATTGTCAGGAATTCTTCGTCTATGGGTCCGCTGTATTCGCTTACCTCATAGGTTTCAACATTGCGAATCTTCGCGGCGGATTCAACGCCGTAAAGCTCGGTAAGCTTGCCGCGCAGGCGGTCAGCCTCGGCCTGACTGCCTGCATGGTAACGTTCGCTCAGCATTGCCACCTGCTTTTCGCGCGGCCAATCTATGCGTTCGGTATGGTGCGGCCAATACATCCAGTCAAAATACTGGCATTCGTGGCAGCTTGCAAGCTTCACCTTCAGATCCATTCTTTCATCCGCCAGCGGCACAATAATGTCCGGCTGATGCGGATAGGGCTTCATAAAATCATCGCCCCAGAAAAGTATGGCCGGAGTATCTTCAAGATACGGCGTATCCGGACAGATTTTGGGCACCGTAAGCAGGAAAGATGCATCCTGCACCAGCAGGGAAACGTTCCTGTGGTCCGCATGGTAGTCGTTGGTGCGGTTGGTCAGTATAACATCCGGTGCAAACGTGCGAATATAGCGGATAAGGTGCTCGCGCGCTTCAAGGGTAACCTGAAGCTGCCCGTCCGGGTAATCCAGCACGTCGTAACGGCCGCCAAGCAGCCTTCCGCTCGCGGCAGCCTCGCTGCGGCGCTGAAGTTTGAGTTCTTCCCTTGTTACTTCGGCGTGATATGTGCCCGCACTTCCATCCGTAACGGAAAGCAAACGCACCTGCCAGCCCTTGTCGCGCAGTTTGGAAAGCAGGCCGCCGCAATAGGTATCCGCATCGTCCGGATGGGCGCCTATGCTCAATATGCGCTTCTCTTTTTTCATATGATTACTCCTTTTTATTTGTCAATGCAAAATCGCAAATTATCGTAACGTCCGGATGCAGCTGCAAAAAACTTGCAGGGACATGCGGGTCTACTTCGCCAAACACGGTTTTTTCTATCGCGTCCCGCTTTGCCGGACCCGATGCCAGCAGCACTATCTTCTTCGCCTTCATTATTCCGGCCATGCCAAGCGTTATCGCTTTATACGGTACGGCGTCAAGCGATGTGAAATTTCGGCTGTTTGCTTGGCGTGTACTGTCGCTTAGCTTAACTATGTGCGTTGGCGCGCTGAGCGAAGTGCCGGGTTCATTGAAGCCAATGTGCCCGTTCAGGCCAATGCCAAGCACCTGTATATTAACAGGGCCTATCCGGTCATACAGCGCATCATAGCGCGCACATTCTTCGTCAAGATCTCCTGCCAAGCCGTTTGGCACATGCGTATTCGTCTTGTCTATATCCACATGGTCAAACAGATGCTCATTCATAAAATATCTGTAGCTTTCCGTGTTCGACCAGCTTATGCCAACGTATTCGTCAAGGTTTATGCTCTTTACTTTGGCAAAGGATACCTCGTTGGACTTATATGCTTCAATAAGCTTATCATAAGTGCCTATGGGCGTGCTGCCCGTTGCCAGGCCCAGCACGCAGTCCGGCTTTGCCTTTATTTCGCTTATCAGCATATCGGCAGCCACGCGGCTAAGTTCATCGTAATTCTTTGTCTCAATCAGTTTCATATGTTAAAATCCCGTATCGTTGCTCAAAAGGCGCTTTATCGTTTCTTCTACTGCCAGGCAGCTCATGCCGTACAGGCTTGCATTCGTGCCCATTTTGGATAAGCATACCTGCAAATTAGGCTGCACGGAACGCGTAAGCCGCCTTTCAACATAACGCAGCACATTTTGATAGCAGTCGGCAAGGTTGGTTATTATGTTGCCGCTAAGTATTATCCTATCCGAATTATATGCGCAGGAAATGTCACTCACGGCTATGGCTATATATTCACATATGTCGTTCATCAGCTTAATTATCCGCTCATCTCCGTTTGCGATGGCTTCATTTACGCCCGCAAGTGATGCGCATGCTGGATTTATTGACCGCGCATGCTCTATCACGGCGGATTCGCTTATCGTATGTTCAAAGCAGCCTTTGAATTCGCACTTATCCCCCGAAAGGCCTTCAAGCTGCGAATTAAAATGGCCGATTTCGCCCGCGGCGTTACGGCTGCCGCGTAGCAGCATACCGTCCACCATTGCCGCGCTGCCAACGCCTGCCCAGCCAAACTTAACATATGCCATATTTGCCGTGCTTTCGCCCGCACAGGAAAGCAGATATTGTTCGCCAAGCAATGCCGCCTTGCAGTCGTTCTCAACTATTGCCGGCATGTCCAGCGCCCTTTCAAGTATTCCTACGCCGTCTATGTCCGCCCACTGCATCTGGCTCGATGCTGCTATGTAGCCATTCCTTAAAACGTGGCCAGATATGCTCATGCCGCAGCACGCTATCCTGTCCCTCATTATGCCTGCATCGCGGCACATTTCGCCAAGCATTGCATTCAACTCATCCGTAACGGTTTCAAACGCCGTACCGCTGACGGTGACCAGTTCGCGATATACTGCCTGCTTGGTCGCCATATCAACAAGCGTTACCTTACTTACGTTCGGCATAGCGTCAACGCACAGGCAATACGCCGCATCGGCGCATATTTCAAGCAGTGTGCTCGGCCTTCCCGCAATGCCCGCCTGCGCAACGGAATGCTCAGATATAAGCCCTATGCGCTTTAATACGTTAACTATGCGCGTCATGCTGGTCGGGCTCAGTCCCGTGCGCTTTGCAAGCGATGCACGCGAAATAGGTCCTTCCCGCTTGACCAGATCGAACACCAGCTTTAAATTATGAAATTTCAGGTCGGCTTGCGACTTTGGCGACGTCTGATACATTTATTATTCCTCCGTTATATTACCGCTTCTCAAGCTTTTCCCTGTAAGCGTTCAGTTCCCTTTCGCTGCCGCGGACAAAATGCCCCGGGGCGATCTCCGTCCATATAGGCCGTTCGTTTGCCGAATAGTTATGGCATGACAGATCGTATACAAGCACCTTTTTCTTCTGCTCAACATGCGGATTTGGTACCGGCACAGCGGAAAGCAAAACGCGCGTATACGGATGCAGCGGATGCTTGAACAGTTCCTCCGTCTCAGCAAGTTCAACTATAACGCCCCTGTGTATAACGGCTATTCTGTTGCATATGAAGCGCATAACGCTAAGATCGTGCGCTATGAAGAGATACGTCAGCCCGCGTTCCTGCTGCAGCTTGCTCATAAGGTTCAGCACCTGCGCGCGTATGGATACATCCAGCGCGCTTATGGGCTCGTCCGCTATTATAAACTCCGGGTCCATAACAAGGCAGCGCGCTATGCCTATGCGCTGGCGCTGTCCGCCGGAAAACTCATGCGGAAAACGGCTTGCAAATTCAGGCAGTAGGCCAACATCCAGCAGCGCCTTCGCCACGCGTTCCTCTATCTCCTCGTGGCTCAGGTCATGCCTTATGTTGGTAAGCCCTTCGCTCACAATATAGTCAACCTTTGCGCGTTCGTTAAGGCTGGCCATAGGATCCTGGAATATCATTTGGATATTCTTTATCACCTCGCGGTCAGTCTCGTGATCTATCTGGCCTGATATACGCTTGCCATCGTATATCACTTCGCCCGCGGAAAGCTTATTTATGCGTATTATGGCGCGGCCTATCGTGGTTTTGCCGGAGCCTGATTCACCAACCAGGCCAAACGTTTCGCCGCGATATACATCAAAGCTTACGTCATTTACGGCCTTGAACGCATTCCTGCCCTTGCCGAAGGTGACATCCATATTCCTCACGCTGAGAAGCGGCGTTTTTATCACCACGTTTTCGTTACTCATCCATATCACCGCTTTCTATGATTTCAAGCTCCTTCAGCCGCTTCAGGCATTCGGGAGGGTCGATCTTTGGTGCGCGCGGATCAAGCAGCCAGGTGCGTGCCTTATGCGTGGGTGAAACCTCAAAATACGGCGGACGCACCATGTAGTCTATCTTCAGCGCCTGTGGATTACGCGGAGCAAAAGCATCGCCGCGTATCACGCCGAAAAGTTTGGGCGGCGTACCCTTGATGGAGTAAAGCTCATGACCCTTTTCGCCAAGCTGCGGAAGGCTTGACATAAGCGCCCATGTATACGGATGCTTGGGATCGAAGAACACTTCTTCGCTCGTACCCACTTCAACTATGTCGCCGGCATACATAACGGCTATCCTGTCCGCAACGTTGGCTACAACGCCAAGGTCATGCGTAATATATATTGTGGTCATGCCGTATTTGCGGCACAGATCCTTTATAAGCGAAAGTATCTGCGCCTGTATCGTAACGTCAAGCGCGGTCGTGGGTTCATCGCATATCAGTATTTCCGGCGAGCACGCAACGGCTATGGCTATTACCACCCTTTGCCTCATGCCGCCCGAAAACTCATGCGGATACTGCTTGTAACGCCTTTCAGGCTCCGATATGCCAACGTCCTTCAGTATGTTCAGCGTTTCCGCCTTGGCCTGAGCGTGGTTCATGCCGCGATTCAATATAAGTGCTTCGCTTATCTGCCAACCTATCGTTTTCAGCGGGTTAAGGCTGGTCATGGGGTCCTGCATTACCATGGCAATTTTCTTGCCGCGTATTTTCGCCCATTCCCGTTCCGTTTTGAACTTGGCCAGATCCATTCCTTCAAAAAGTATCTCGCCCTTATCTATGGTGCCGTTTTTGTCAAGTAGGCCTATGAAATTCTTGGTCAGCACCGACTTGCCTGAGCCGGACTCGCCAACTATGGCAAGGCTTTCGCCCTTATATACGTCCAAACTCACGCCGCGTATCGCGTGCAGGCTTTTTCCTCTCAGGCTGAAGCGCACACTAAGGTCTTTTACGGAAAGAATAACTTCTTTGTTCTGCAAATAGTTTTCCATGCTGCGCCTCCTTAAACGTGATTCTTAGGATCGGCCGCATCGCTGAACGCATTGCCGATGATATAGAACGCAATAGTTATAAACGCCACAACGGCTGCCGGGAACACAAGCTGATATCTCAACGTGCTGTCCATCATCAGTACGCGGCCGGCTTCAACCAGATTGCCCAGCGAAGCTTGGGATGTGGGTATACCAAGACCAATATAGGTAAGGAACACTTCGTCGCCTATGGCACCGGGAATCGCAAGCGACGTTTGCAGCATAATTACCGAAACCATCTGCGGCAGCAGGTTCTTTATAATTATCCTCAGCGTGCTGCTGCCAAGGCAACGAGATGCCAGATTATAGTCCCTATCGCGGAATATAACGACCTGATTGCGGATAAAGCGGGCCATGGCCATCCATCCAACCATGCACATGGATATGATTATGGTGGTCATGCTCGGGCGCAGTATGTAGCTTACAAGGATCAATATAAGCGTTTGCGGGATATTACTTATTACATTATATATCTCCGTCAGCGCTTTATCAAGACTCCTTACGTAACCCCATGCCATGCCTATTATAACGCCAAATATAAGATTGCTCAGCGCGACCACAAGGCCGATTATTATGGACGTGCGCGTGCCGGCCCATACCCTTGCCCAAAGGTCCTGACCTATTGCGTTTGTTCCGAACCAGTATTCGCTGCACGGCGCAAGGTTGCGAAGGTGCATGCCGGTTTCGGGGTCATTGTTTATTGTAACGGGGTCATGCTGATTGGGCAGCAGCGGCTGAATGAAAGCGAAGGCAATTATCGCTATCAGCGCAACTATCAATATGCGTGCAGCCCTATTGCGCCAAAAGTTTTTGAACGTGCTCGCCCAGTATGAATAGTTTGAATATGCCGTGCGCTCGGCATCCTGCTCGTTAAAGCCATGCAGTTCAAACCATTTAGGGTCTATTGCGGCTATCTGCTCGGCGGTATAATCCGCCGCATCATACATAGGCAGTTCTTTATCCGCCTGCTCCAGCGCAAGGCCTTCCTGTATGTGCTGATCCAGTTCGTCTATGCGGCGCATCTGCCTGTTAAAAAGGAGTTTTTTCTTCTTATCTGCCATTTTAACGGTCGTCTCCTTTCTTTACGAAGCTTATGCGCGGATCAATGAGCGCCATCAGCACGTCACCAAGGAACATTCCGGCAATGCCTATCGCGGCATATATAAGCACCAGCGCCTGAACCATTGTGTTGTCCTGAAGCTGTATAACGTCTATCAGCAGGCTGCCGGTTCCGGGTATGGAATAAAGGTGCTCAATATATATTGAACCGATTATTGTTGAAAGCACCGAACCGGGCAGGAACTGCGCCATAGGCACGAATGCGTTTTTAAATACATGGCGGAACATTATTCTGCTCCCGCTCACGCCCTTTGCGCGCGCAAGCTTTACATAGTCCATGTTTATATTATCTATCATATAGCGGCGCATCCACATCGCGTATGAGCATATGCTCAGCAGCGATATGGAGAATATCGGCAGCACCCATGTGGCATAGTTGTTTTTGTCAAACAACAGCGATAGATTGAACCAGCTTGAAAAAAACAGCTGCAAAAACAGCATCAACACAGCCGTAGGGAGCGCCTCGACAATGGCAATGAACGCCGTGCCGAGCTTATCCGCAAATTTTCCTTTGAAACGCGCCATCACGGCGCCGAGAGGTATGCCTACTATAAGCGAGAATATCATTGATATAATACCTATTTTAAGCGAATAAGGTATTTTCTTTTCTAGTATTTTTACTATGGGGTAATTCGGGCGATATATCCAGGATTTACCAAGGTCGCCCTGAAACAGGCTTTTATAGAAATTGAACAGCTGGACATATATCGGCTGATCCAGCCCTTTTTCTGCCAGCATACTTGCGCGAACTTCTTCGCTAAGCTTATCGTACTCCGCACCGAAGTAGCCTTCCATCGGCATAAGGCGCAGCAATACGAATATCAGCGTTATTACGACGAACAGCGATATTATCGCGCCCGCCGTGCGCTTGAGGATATATTCCAACATGGGGCATCATCCGCGTGCCGCTAAGGTGAGCAAGCAGCGGCTCCTTTCTAAGAATGGCGTAAAGCAGCGGGAGGCATGAGGCGAAAACACCCCACGCCCCCGCGATATGGTTTATGATTCGGTCTTATTCTGCCGCGGCAAGAGCAGCCTCGCGGTCAAGCTTCCACTGTGCAAACTGTTCCTGATAATCGGTCAGGCTCATGGCTTCCTTAAGGACATGCTTGCCCTTGTAACGCCAGATGGACACGCCGAAGGAGGAATATTCGCCATCAAACACGGTCAGCTTGCTGGCAACGTAGCCGTTGGAGAATACACGGAACGGTATAACGATACCTTCGTTTACCAGCCACGCTTCGGCCTTGGCAAACAGTTCATAACGCTTGGCCAGGTCTACCTTCTCGGCGGTAGCTTCCTGAACCATCTTGTCGTATATCTGCTGCTGTGCGCCAACATAGTCGGCATCGTCTATAACGCCGTTGTCATAGTCTTCCTGAGTGTAAACATAACCGGTCAGGTACTCTTCCTGAGTGCACATGGAACGGTTGTTGTAGCTCCAGCTGAGACCCCAAGGATCGGCATAGGTCACAGGATCCGCAAAGTCAGGACCCCAACCTTCTTCCATAAGGCCATACTTGCCGGCGTTACGGACTTCGGAGTTGTAGTTGTTGGCAGGACCGGCAACGGGAACGATGTCGATATAGTCCTTACCAAGGAGCTCTTCGAGCTGCTGCTCGATTACTTGGGCAACCAGATCCTGGTTAGCCTGGTCTACACGATAGTAATACGGGAACACGAGCGGGAAGGTCACGCCCTGCGCGCTCAGTTCGGCCATGGCCTGTTCCTTGTACTGGAGAGCGGTTTCGGGCTGGAACCAGTTCTGTTCGGTAACGGCCTCAAGTTCGCCGGTCATGGTGTAATCCTTACCGTCTACTGCAACGAAGTTCGGAGGAGTGATGGTGTTCATCAGGTATTCTTCCGGGCTGTAAGGATCGTAGCAGCTCATGGCCTTAACGCGGTCTATACCATAAACAATGGAAAGACGGAAGGCGCGGTTGTTAACGGCGGTCTTAAACGCATCGTTGTCATAGGTTTCGTCCATATGGGGATCGAAATCGAAGAACCACCACATTGCATCGTAAGTGGGACGATTCGGGCGGACGATGTTCTGCTTTTCGGGATCGTTCATCCAGCTGTCCAGTATTTCTACGGGGATAGTGGCTTCGTCGATCTCGCCGCGCAGATACATTTCAGGCGCAAGTGCTTCGGCTTCGGCATTGTACTTGCCGTAAACGGTCTTTATAGATACGTTCTCGGCATCCCAATAATTGTCGTTGCGCTCCATCACCAGTTCGTTCTGGGGTTCCCAGCTGGTGCAGTAGTATGCGCCGTTGTAAAGCAGGGTGTCGTTGGAAGTGCCGTAGTATTCGCCGCACTCTTCAACGAACTGCCTGTTGGCGGGCATGAAGGCAACATAGGTCATCATGGATAGGAAGTACGGGCAAGTGTCCTTCAGTGTGTACTGGAGGGTATGCTCGTCAAGGGCCTTTACGCCAACCTCTGCAAAGTCGGTCACGGTGCCGTCAAAGTATTCCTTGGCGTTCACTATAACGTTTGCAAGGGTATCCACGTTGTCGGATTCGTTGGCGGGGGTCAGTATCCACTCGGCGCCGAAAACGAAGTCGTCGGCGGTAACGTCGGCATATTCGTTCAGTTCGCAGTCATACCACTTCACGCCTTCGCGCAGATGGAATGTCCAAACGAGACCGTCGTCAGAGGTTTCCCATCTGGTCGCAAGGCAGGGCTTCACAACGCCATACTGGTCATACTCTATCAGCGTGTCAACAAAGTTGGACGCGGGCTTGAAGTCTTCGGTGGAGCTCGTCGCCAGATAGTTCAGCGTAGAGATCTCCGAAGGATACAGATAGCGGAAGGTAGCGTCCTCTACATAGGGACTTTCCTCTGCCGGCTCACCGGATGTCTGAGGAGCATCGGTGTTAGCGGGTGTGTTGTTATCGTTTGTCTGCTTGGGTTCATCGGTATCGGCGGGAGTATTGGACTGGCAGCCAACTACGCCGAGGACCATAACCAGGCAAAGCACGATAGCAAGAATCTTCTTCATCTTGGTTTTCCTCTCTGTTTTATAATATTTCTGCGAGAATCCCGCAAAACTTTAAATTCTCCTATAATGTGGTGCTTCACACGTTCCGCGTTTATTAACACCATGTTAATTAAGTTGTACAAAGCATATCACGCTCGTTTGATATTGTCAATACAGCGTGCAAACTCTTTTGCTGCCAATTTTATAACAGGGTGTGATTTTCTTCTTTCATATGGTATACTGTGTGCATAAAAAGAAAGGTTAAGGTTAGCTGTAAATGAAAGCTGCGGTATTTGACATAGGCGGAACATTCGTAAAGCATGGTATATATGAAGATGGTGTTCTGAAGGATGTGTCCTCCTTCCCCACCTGCGGACAAGATGGTGCGGATACATTGATTGAACGTATATGCAATGCATGTGGAAGCATTACCAATATTGATGCGATCGGCATATGTACCCGCGGGCAGGTTAACTGCGACACCGGCGAAATAATATACGATCCGCCTCACCTTATCCCCGGCTATACTGGTAAGAATCTGAAAACCGAATTCGGCGCGTTTGGCGTACCCGTAGCCGTGGAAAACGATGCTAACTGCATGGCCATTGCTGAATCAAACGCACTTAGCGCCGATGTCACAGCGGATGTGCTCTGCCTTACTTACGGCACATGCGTAGGCGGTGCGATAGTTCGCGGCGGCGCGGTATATCATGGAGCAAACTGGTCTGCCGGTGAGTTCGGCATGATATACATGAACGGCGAATACTATGAAAACATTGCAAGCGTTACCCGTCTGGTTGAACAGGCGAAGGCAATGGATGCCTCTCTTTGCGATGGACGCGCGATAACCGCTCAGCTTGATCGCAGCGATGTATATGCCCTTGTTGACGGCTGGGCTAAGCAGGTAGCCGAAGGCTTAGCCTCGCTTATGCACATATTCAACCCCGCCTGCATAATAATAGGCGGCGGCATAATGGAAGATGAGAATGTATTCAATATGGTCACGTCAAAGGTAAGCGAATTGACAGCGCCAGGTTTTGACGTAAATATACGCAGTGCCCGCTTTGGCAACAGTGCGGGGCTTATTGGCGCGGGTATACTTGCGCAAAAGCTTATGAAATGACGTCCAAAGCTTTCGTTTTGAACCTGTGCAGCAGGCCGGTATAGCAATCCGTCAGCGCATTGCTCACAAACTCGCTGTCCCATTCAAGATAGTTCGTTGCTATCATGGTTGCTATGCCGTGAACATACAGCCACGTTTCAAGGTGCAGCATATATGCTGTTTTCTCGTTAAGGCCCGTATTTTTGGATATAAGCTTAACTATTGCCTCCGTAACATCCTTACCGCTGTCATCATTTATGTTTTCGGCCGACCTGTCCCGCATAAAAAGCAGCTTGAACAGCTCCTTTTCTTCGGTAGCGAAGCGTATATATGCCATGCCCATGGCCTTATACGGCTTTTCTTCGGCATGCGATGCGGCGCCTATGTATCCGCGGTATATCCTATCCGCCGCCTTTATGGTTTCCAGCCGGACCTCCTCCATGTTCTTGAACAGGCCAAATATAGGCTTTACCGAGCAGCCGAGCTCTCCCGCTAGCGACCTTGCCGTAAGGCTCTGCGGTCCTCCGCGCCGTATTATATTCAATGATGCCTCTATCAGCTGTTCTTTCGTGAACATAAACTTTGGCGGCATAATGCGTCTCCTTAATGCTTCAGCAGTGTTGTGCAACGGCAGTTGCGTTTATTATACATATAACCAGGTCTTTGGTCAACAAAGTCCGGGCAATGTTTACTTATTCCTGCACATTGGCTTTCATCCAACGATTAAGCACCTTCATCTGCTCCGGAGTATGGAACCAATGCTCTCCTTTTTCCATTACTGTAAGCGTTGTTGCACAGGATTTCGAAAATCTTTCTATTGTCTCTCTCGGTGTCATGTTGTCTTTGCCGCCATATATAATATCCGTCGGCTTGTCCCATTTATATGGATTTTTTCGCACCCAGCTAAGATAGTTCCAGTTGAGCGTTTCGCCGAAATCAGTTGGTATCTTTATGCGCTCAGCAAGTTCCTCTTCTGTGACCCCAGCCCATTCCATCATTGTACATATCAGCTTTTCCATGTCTACAATAGGCGATATGAACATTGCCTTATCTATCTTCTTATCCTGCAGCGCAAGCATGCTGAACCATGCGCCTATGCTCACAGCACAAACGCTGATTGAGCTATATCTTTCCGAAAGCAGCTCGTATGTCCTTTTAATCTCAGGCGCAGCCATCCACGGAAACAGCTTTTCCTTGCTGTTTTTCCGATCACCATGCTCCGGCAGGTCTATCGCTATAACCTGATAGCCCTGTGGGCAGGCGTATTGCGCAAAATTATACGCTTCTTCCTTATAGCCCATCTTGCCATGTATATACAAAAACGCCTTGTCGCTTGGCTCGCCTGCTATTATTGCCGGTATATCGTTTATTTTCGTACGCTTTGCTTTTATCTCCGCCCTTGCGTTGGCCACATGCTTGCGCGCCACAAGCTCGCTCAATATAGCATCGCGGTCGTAATTACCGTTTGCGAAGCCCTTTATGTTCTTAGCTGCCATGCACAAACTTAGGCTGAACTCTGTAAGAATAGCGTTTATCTGCCAATCCGCATATGGGTTCGAATCCGTAACTATAAGCGTAGCCAAGCTGTTCACGACAAGCCACATGTCCCTAAAGTAGCAATCCGCCGTATCGGCATCCATCTTATATGTGCGCATCAGCGATTTTCTCAGCGCAGCTTTCGATTGCTCCATCGCAGCTATCGTGCTCGGTTTTTTCTCGTCTACCTTTGAAATGAACAGCGCCTTATAAAGCATCGGCTCGTCCTTAGCAAACTGAATATATTCTGACATGAACCCAAGAAACGGCACTGAATACTTCAACCCGTCCTCTATGTATTCATCAAACAGTTCCTTCGCGATTTCAAGCACGGCGCCGCGAAGATTGTCTATCGAATAAAAATAATTGAACATAGGCCTGGTCGACATACATCCCGTTTCAGCTATGTCGCGTGCGGTGATTTTCTCTATTCCCTTTTCCCGCGTCAGTTCAAATGCTGCATTAACAATATCTTCCCTTGAAAACTTGGTCTTAGGCGGCATGGTCCATCATCTCCTATTATGTTGCTCTTCGTATAGCTAATATCACCAATTGTGTAACAATTGTTATTATATACTCAATTATGTGATCTGTCAAATCAAGACTCCCCTATATGCCCTTGAATTAAATCAAGAAGCATATAGGGGACTCATCGGGAGCAAATTATATTTTAGCGGCGCTTATACTTTTACCGCCGGATCCATCGGGAAGAATATAACGTAGCACTCCGTCATCTCCCCAAGGAATAGGAATATGTTTTCGCCCATTTCAATATGGCGCTTGAATGTAAGGTCGGGTATAAATAGTCTGCCACAGGTGCGCTTAGGGCCTTTTAATGTGTATCCAACGTCGTTCGGATCTGCATGCAGGGCATTTGCAGCCTCGCATAGTCCCGGCAGTTTCAGCCGATTTTCAAGCTCGCCAAGACTTTTCTCCGCATTTATATATACCAAATGGTCAGGATCCTGAAACCAGTTTATGTTCATATTAAAACCTCCGTAATAAAAAAACCGCCGGAAAATTCTCCAACGGCATAGATAAAAAGCTATCCTAATGCTGCTTCCGTGTCCAAATCCGCGTGGAGAAGCTTGCTCCGTGCAGGTCTTCTGGCTCGCGCATCATTGCTTTGCTTCGCCTTCCCGTAATAAACAGTGGCATATTGAAGCATCGCTCGCGCATACAGCGGCGGGACCGCGCAGGCTTTTAACCTGCTTCCCTTTTAACCGATCGATTACCGATCAGACACGGAACATATTCATGTTCGTATTTATTGTATCATTATGCGGCGCATATGTCAAACGCCGGCACTCTTTATGCCCCGGCGGCAGAAGTATATGGATATAGCCGTAGCAACGCACCAGCCTATCGGCCAAGCAAGCCATATTCCGGTAGAACCGAGCGCCGTGCCGGACAATACTACTGCAAGCGCTACCCTGAGCAAAAGGTCAGTAAACGTTGACGCCATAAACTGCTTCATCCGTCCCGAACCGCGCAGCACACCATCCGCAACAAGTTTTGCAGATACCACAATATAGAACGGCGCAAGAATGCGGAGATATGTTACGGATGTTTTCAGCGCAAGCTCTGTCGGATTCTCCAGGAACAGCATCGAAAGCTTATCCCCAAAGAAGAAATACAGCGCAATCAGCGGAACTGACAGCATCCATACCATCTTTGTTCCGGCCCAGTATCCGCTCTTTACCCTATCGTATTTGCCTGCGCCTATGTTTTGCGCCGTGAAGTTGGATACGCCGTTGCCAAGCGTTGTGAATGATGTTATAACAAGATTGTTCAGCTTAACGCCGGATGAATATCCCGCCATAACGGCAGTACCGAATGTGTTTATAACGCCCTGAATTATTATGTTGCCCACCGAAATAAAGCTTTGCTGCAGAACGCTCGGTATTGCTATTCTGGCTATTTTGCCCAGTATTTCACCGGAGAACAGCGGCGCGCGTTCCTCCGTTTCAACTGTTTTCAGCCTTGCAAAAACAAATACCAGCGCCAATATGCAACTAACGCCCTGGCATATGAAAGTTGCCCATGCAACGCCGGCTACGCCCATCTTAAACGCCGTAACGAACAATATGTCCGCACCAATGTTGCTAAGCGACGATGCCGCAAGGAAGTAGAACGGCGTTTTGGAATCGCCAAGCGCGGAGAATATGCCCGTTGCAACATTATAGAAGAACACAAACGGAAGTCCGAAAATGTATATGCGGAGATACAGCGCCGAATCAGCCATTACCTCGGCGGGTGTATTGATGAGCAGCAGCATCTTTTCATCAAGCAGCAGCCCTGCCACCATAAGCACAGCGCACAGCACTCCGCTGGCAATAAACGTGGTAGAAACAGCCGTTTTCATGTCCTTCATGCGCTTTGCGCCGAAGAACTGCGCTATGACCACCGATCCGCCAATATTACAGCCGAACGCAAACGCGATGAATATAAGCGTTATTTCATAGCTGTTGCCAACGGCTGCAAGCGCATTTTCGCCTATGAACTTGCCCGCAACAAGGCTGTCTGCAATATTATAAAGCTGCTGGAATATTATGCTGCCAAACAGCGGCAGACAAAACCTCCACAGTACCTTTTCGCTCTTTCCGACGGTAAGATCGTTATTCATAATTTTATCCCACCCCACAGCATTATTCATATGCAGCAATTCCTGCATAACTCACAAGCCCATATTATATTCCCTCACCTTATTTTTATCAAGGTGTCTTGCAATAAATAATTGCGGCTATGTATAATATGGATATTATATGTTGATTGGGATGCGCAATGAAACGACTGACCATAGGCATTTTGGCCCATGTGGACTCCGGCAAAACGACCCTCAGCGAAGCCATGCTTTATGCAAGCGGCACGCTTAGAAAGCTTGGCCGCGTGGACCACGGCAATGCCTTTTTAGATACACACGCGCTTGAAAAGCAGCGCGGTATAACCATTTTTTCCAAGCAAGCGGAACTTAACTATTCCGGTTGCACTTTTACGTTGCTTGATACTCCCGGTCACGTTGACTTTTCTGCCGAAACCGAACGTGCGCTCGGCGCAATGGATTATGCCATACTGGTTATAAGCGCACCCGACGGGGTTCAGAGCCATACGGAAACGCTTTTTCGCCTGCTGAAACGCGCAGGCGTGCCTACATTTGTATTCGTGAACAAAACCGATATCTCATCAAAGTCCCGCTCTGAAATTTTAGCTGAATTAACTAAGCTTTCGGCAGGCTTCATTGATTTTTCAGCCGATAGGCCAATAAATGATTTTTACGAGGAGTTAGCCACCTGTTCCGAGGACATGCTGAACGAGTATCTGGCCGAAGGCATTATAAGCGATGAGAAGATTGCATCCGCCGTAAAAAGCCGCCTTGTGTTCCCCTGCTGCTTCGGTTCCGCGCTAAAGCTGAGCGGTGTAGACGGATTCCTTGATTGTATAGCACGCTATACTTTACCTATAACCGGAAACGCCAAATTCGGCGCGAAAGTATTCAAAATAGCAACCGATGCTCAGGGCGCGCGGCTTACATTTATTAAAGTTACATCCGGAAGCCTGAAGGTAAAATCAATTCTTTCGGGCACAGACGGCAGCAAAACATGGAATGAAAAAGCCGACCAACTCAGGATATATTCCGGCGCAAAGTTCAGAACCGTTGATGAAGCATTTGCCGGCAGCGTATGCGCCGTATGTGGGCTTACACGTGCAAAACCGGGCGACGGGCTGGGCATAGAGCCGCCCGCACCAAAGCCTATGCTTGAACCTGTGCTCACATACAGCGTCCAGCTTGGCAATGGACTTGACGCCGCAAAAGCACTTGCCGCATTAAAAAGGCTTGAGGATGAGGATCCCGAACTGCACATAATATGGGACGAACGGCTAAAGGAGATACACGTTCGCCTTATGGGCGAAATACAGCTTGAAGTGCTGCAAAGCCTTATGAAGAGCCGTTTCAATATGGATATATCCTTCAGCCAGGGCGGCATACTCTATAAGGAAACCATTGCAAACAAGGTTGAAGGCGTTGGCCATTATGAACCGCTGCGGCATTATGCAGAAGTGCATTTGATATTAGAACCGCTCAAGCGCGGCAGCGGGCTTGTTTTTGCGTCAAAATGTCCTGAAGATAAGCTGGATAAGAATTGGCAGCGGCTTATACTTACGCACCTTATGGAAAAAACACATATTGGCGTACTCACCGGTTCACCTATAACTGATATGAAAATAACCCTTGTCTCCGGACGCTCGCATATTAAACATACCGAAGGCGGGGACTTTAGGCAGGCCACATATCGCGCCGTAAGGCAGGGACTTATGCAGGCGGAAAATGTACTGCTTGAGCCGTGGTACGAATTCAGCCTTACTATACCCGCCGAATATATAGGCCGCGCACTGAACGATATGCAGCTTATGTGCGCCGATTTCAGCGCACCCGAGCAAGGCGAGTCATCCGCCACCATACGTGGTTTTGCGCCCGTTTCTGCCATGCAGGGCTATTCTTCCCAGCTTGCGCTGTATACCCGCGGCATGGGCAAGCTTAGTCTTATCGGCAGCGAATATCGGGAATGCCATAACAGCGCGGAAGTAATAAGCCAAATTGGCTATGATGTCGAAGCAGATACATTCAACACGGCCGATTCCGTGTTTTGCAGCCACGGCGCTGGCCATACCGTAAAATGGGACAAAGTATTTGACAATATGCACCTGGAGCGTGCACTACGGCCGCAAGCCAAGCCTTACACTATTTCTGATATACCGACATATCGCCCGCTATCCCGTGCAGACGAAGCGGAGCTTATCAGAATATACGAGCGTACATACGGCCCGATAAAGAACGACCCGCTTGCCGCATTCCGTAGGACTTCGCCTAAGCAATCCCAAAGCACAGCCGAACTTTGTCCCTTCCCCACCGGGCCAGACTATCTATTGGTAGACGGATACAACATAATATTCGCATGGGACGACCTTTCCGCCATTGCAAAGGATAACATGGACTTGGCACGAAGTAAGCTGATAAACCTGATGTGCAACTATAAAGGCGTAAGGCAATGCGAATTGATACTTGTATTCGATGCATACCGCATAAAAGGGCATGTCGGCAGCATAGAAAAGGTGAATAACATAACCGTGGTATATACTAAAGAGGCCGAAACGGCCGATACATACATTGAAAAAGCCACGCACGAATTGAGCAGGAACTACCGAGTGGAAGTTGCAACCTCGGACCGAATGGAGCAAATAATCATTGCCGGCAACGGCGCGGCGCGGCTCAGTGCTAATGAGTTCAGAAAGCAGGTAGATGCAGCCGTAGCTGCAATGCGGGATTTGATGGAAGAATATGCGCTGCGTGAAAAACCATCGGCAAAGCTGGCACAAGGCCGTATAGTCGGTCTTGATGCGCCCGAAAAATAATAATCATCTACAAACAAAGACCCGATCGCTCGGGTCTTTGTTTGTACTGTTAAGTGCAAAAGGAACTATATGAGTAAGATTTAGGATTACTCTACTACCTTTATCTCCTTGTTCTTCTTGCCAAAGTGGGTCAAAGAAGCAACTATACCGCCGCAGGCAACAAGGGCTATAACGTTGGGCAGAACCATAAGCTGATTGAACATATCGCTCAGTTCCCAAACCAGATCGTTGGAAGCAAGGGTGCCGAGGAATATGAACGCCAGAGAGATCACGTTGTAAACGATAACGGCGATCTTTTCGGTCTTTTCATTCTTGCCGAACAGATAGCAAACGTTGATCTTGCCGAACATATTCCAGCCGAGAACGGTGGAGAACGCGAAGAAGAACAGCGCTATGGCTATGAAGATGTTACCGCCGGCTTCACCAAGCAGAGCGCCGAAAGCAGTCTGTGCAAGGTTGGTTTTGTTGATAGCTTCGGGTATGGTGCCATCCGCCAGTATGCCGCCCTTGGTGTAAAGGGTGATAACAGCGGTCAGAGCAGTGATGGTCAGAACAACGAAAGTATCGATGAACACGCCGATCATGGCAACGGTACCCTGCTCATGCGGATCCTTAACATTAGCCTGCGCATGCGCATGAGGGGTGGAACCCATACCGGCTTCGTTGGAGAACAGACCACGCTTTGCGCCCTGAGAAACCGCCTTCTTTATGGCCGCACCAAACGCGCCGCCGATGATAGCCTGGGGAGCAAAGGCATACTTGAATATAAGGCCGAAAGCTTCGGGAACCTTAGTGATGTTGGCAAACAATATTATCAGACCGCCAAGGAGATAGAACGCAGCCATTACGGGAACGACCTTTTCGGTAACGGAAGCAAGACGATCCATACCACCAAGGAATATGAAGCCCGCAACAACGACCAGCACTATACCTATTATCCAGGAAGGAATGCCAAAGGCAGTCTGAGCAGTGGAACCGATGGAGTTGGACTGAACCATGCAGCCGAAGAAGCCAAGGGCAAGTATGATGGCGATGGCGAAGAAGCCGGCCAGTATTTTGCCAAAGGTGCCCTTGAAGGCAGTGCGGATGTAGTAAACGGGACCGCCGTGTACTTCACCGTTTTCCTTAACAATACGGGTCTTCTGGGCCAGAACAGCTTCAGCATAGATGGTGGCCATGCCAAGGAAGGCAATTATCCACATCCAGAATATTGCGCCGGGGCCGCCTACGAGGATGGCGCCGCTGGCACCGACTATGTTACCGGTACCAACCTGAGCTGCAATAGCGGTTGCCAGAGCCTGGAAAGAGCTCATGCCGCCGCCCTGCTTGCCGCCCTTGAGGGACAGCTTGCCGAACACGTTCTTCATGCCTTCGCCGAAGCAGCGAACCTGCACGAACTTGGTGCGGATAGAGAAGTACAGGCCGCAGCCTAAAAGCAGCACTACAAGTATGTAGTCAGACAGATACGCATTGATCGTCTGCACAATGGGGAGTAGAATGTCGTTCATGTTTGTGATATTCCTCCTAATGATTTACCAAGACAGATAAGAACACCCCTATTCTTTTTGCTCGGATTATCATCAGTTTACTAAATAAAAACCATCTTCTCAATGGTTTTTACGATTGAAAAAATAGATTAAAAAATTTATGCTGCGTTATAAAGACATGCAAATATAAATAATTTAACACAATTACGCCATATTTATCATAATTTCAGCCAATATTCAGTTTTGCGTTTCCGTAACTTTCTTTGTATTTTTTCGAAAACAATAAAATAAATTTCTTTTGCTTTTTGTATGATGTTTAGTTCCTGTTAAGGAATATAAAGGCATGCAAATGTCATTTTTACGTTTGGGGCATGTTTTGGATATAAAGAAACGGCGCTGCCGAAGCCGCGCCGTTCTTCACTCATTCTATTCTATAAGGAAATGTTATTCTACAACCTTTATCTGGTCCTTCTTCTTGTTGAAGTGCGTCAGGGAAACAACCAGACCGCCGCACGCTATAAGACCGATAACGTTGGGGATAACCATCAGCTGATTGAACATATCGCTCAGTTCCCAAACCAGATCGTTGGAGGCAAGTGTGCCAAGGAATATGAACGCCAGAGAGATCACGTTGTAAACGATAACGGCGATCTTTTCGGTCTTTTCATTCTTGCCGAACAGATAGCAAACGTTGATCTTGCCGAACATATTCCAGCCGAGAACGGTGGAGAACGCGAAGAAAAACAGCGCTATGGCTATGAAGATGTTACCGCCGGCTTCGCCAAGCAGAGTACCGAAAGCAGTCTGTGCAAGGTTGGTTTTGTTGATAGCTTCGGGTATGGTGCCGTCCGCCAGTATGCCGCCCTTGGTGTAAAGGGTGATAACAACGGTCAGAGCAGTGATGGTCAGAACAACAAAGGTATCGATGAACACGCCGATCATGGCAACGGTGCCCTGCTCATGAGGATCCTTAACGTTAGCCTGCGCATGCGCATGAGGGGTGGAACCCATACCGGCTTCGTTGGAGAACAGGCCGCGCTTTGCGCCCTGGGATATGGCCTTCTTTATGGCTACGCCGAACGCACCGCCGATGATGGCCTGGGGCTCAAACGCATACCTGAAGATCATGCCGAAAGCTTCGGGAACCTTGGTGATATTGGCGAAGAATATAATAAGACCGCCAAGGAGATAGAACATAGCCATAACGGGGACGAGCTTTTCGGTAACGGAAGCAAGACGATCCATACCGCCAAGGAATATGAAGCCCGCTATAACAACCAGCGCAATACCTATTATCCAGGAAGGAATGCCAAAGGCAGTCTGAGCAGTGGAACCGATGGAGTTGGACTGAACCATGCAGCCGAAGAAGCCAAGGGCAAGTATGATGGCGATGGCGAAGAAGCCGGCCAGTATTTTGCCAAAGGTGCCCTTGAAGGCAGTGCGGATGTAGTAAACGGGACCGCCGTGTACTTCACCGTTTTCCTTAACAATACGGGTCTTCTGGGCCAGAACAGCTTCAGCATAGATGGTGGCCATGCCAAGGAAGGCAATTATCCACATCCAGAATATTGCGCCGGGGCCGCCTACGAGGATGGCGCCGCTGGCACCGACTATGTTACCGGTACCAACCTGAGCTGCAATAGCGGTTGCCAGAGCCTGGAAAGAGCTCATGCCGCCGCCCTGCTTGCCGCCCTTGAGGGACAGCTTGCCGAACACGTTCTTCATGCCTTCGCCGAAGCAGCGAACCTGCACGAACTTGGTGCGGATGGAGAAGTAGAGGCCGCAGCCTAAAAGCAGCACTACAAGTACGTAGTCAGACAGATACGCATTGATCGTCTGCACAATGGGGAGCAGAATGTCGTTCATGTTGTGATATTCCTCCTAAGATTTGTCCGAGTCAAATAAGAACACCCCTATCCTTTTTTGCTCTGATTTAGTATCAGTTTACTAAATATTATTACGAATCACAATGCTTTTTTCAATGGAAAATTTGAATTAACATCTTCTTTATACATGTTATTATTTACACAATACTTATATATTCACTTTGTAATTATTGCTTATATATCTATAATCTCGCATGTTACTGCGTAAATTCCTGTTTCTTCACATTTCATTTTAATGTTAAAAAACAATTCACAAAGTGTTTGATTTATAGTTAAAATTTCCTTCACATTTTTTCTGTATAAAGATTTCGTTAAGAATATATACTTATGCCTGCCTCATGTTGTATAAGTATGAGTTAATTCGCATAAAAACAGGCCGCTTTCGCGGCCTGTCTGTAACTTTATGCATTATGCGGCATCATGCTCATATTGCAGCTTATACAATTTATAATATATGCCGCCCTTCTCAAGCAGCTCCTGGTGCGTGCCTTCCTCAACTATGCGCCCCTTGTGCATAACAATTATGTTGTCCGCATTCTGTATTGTGGAAAGCCTGTGCGCGACCATTATCGTTGTGCGACCTTCCATCATCTTACCGAGCGCATCCTGTATAAGCGATTCTGTTTCGGTGTCTATATTGGCCGTAGCTTCGTCCAATATAAGCACAGACGGCTTGAATGCAAGCGCGCGTGCAAACGATATAAGCTGCCTTTGCCCTGCCGAGAAAGCCGCTCCGCGCTCTATAACATGGTGCGAATAGCCGCCATCCAGCTTTTCAATAAAGCTTGCCGCATTAACGGTCTTTGCCGCCGCAATTATATCCTCATCCGTGATGTTCTTCTCATTCAGGCGGATGTTGTCCTTCACGTCTCCGGTGAACAGGAACACGTCCTGCAGCATCTGGCCTATGTTGCGTCTAAGATCCTCCAGCTTTATCTTTTTAACGTCTATGCCGTCTATTGTTATGCTGCCCTTTTGAATGTCATAATAGCGGCAGATAAGGTTCTGTATTGTGGTTTTGCCCGCGCCCGTTGCTCCAACGAACGCCACACGCTGCCCGGGTTCAACCGTGAAGGATACATCCTTGAGCACCCAGTCCTCGTCCTTATAGGCAAACCAAACATTCTTGAACACTATTTTGCCCTTAAAGTTATCCATGCTCACCGCATCCGGTGCATTCTCTATCTGCGGTTCCGTATCCAGCAGCCAGAATATACGCTCCGCGCAAGCGTTTGCGGATTGTATGGTGTTGAACTGCTCCGCCAGTTCCTGTATAGGCTGGAAGAAATTATTTATGTACCGCTGGAATATTATCATGGTACCTATGGTTATAACTCCATCTATCGCCATATGGCCGCCAACGAATATCAGTATCGCAAGAGCCGTTATGTTCATAACGTACGGCACGGGGCTATACAGAGCAAACGCCATAAGCTGCTTCATGTTTATTCCGCGCAGTTCCTCTGTCCTTGCTTCAAAGTCATCCTTAACATCTTTTTCCGCCGTAAATGCCTGCACTACCTTCATGCCGGATACATGCTCCGCCACAAAGCCGTTCAGTTCGGATATTTTGGCGCGCATTACGCGATAAATCTTCCGCGTGGCCTTTCGGAAAACAAACGTTGCAACGGTTATGAACGGGATAACGATAAATATATACAGCGACAGTTTAACATTGTAGCTGAGCATCATCACTATAACGCCGCCGAGCACAAAAAAGCTTTTCAGTATATTCACTATAACGCTCGTGAACATTTCATTCACCGTTTCGCAGTCGTTAGTTACCCTTGTGACCAGCCTGCCTATAGGGTTATCGTTATAGAAGCCTATGTGCAGCTTCATCATGTGGCTGAATATATCGTTGCGCAGGTTATATATTATCTTTTGCCCCGTTGTGGCCAGTATGCTTGCCTGCGTATATGTAAGTACCATCACGGCAATAACCGTGCCAAAGTACAATAGGCCAAGCTTTATGACCTTGCTCAGGTCATCTGCCCGCAGTTTTTTCAATTCCTCTATGCTGAAACCATTGCTGGATATCTTTTCATATTTTGCAACGCATTCATCCACCGCTTCGCCCAATATCTGCGGCTGATACAGTTCAAGCCATACCAGCACCAGTATTATCGCAAACGCCAGCATAAAATAGCCTATGTACGGCCGCGCGTATCTGAGAAGGCGGCGGTTTGGCGAGAGCGTTTTTTCTTTTGCCTTGCTCATGCTCACAGCTTGTATTCCTCCTTCTTCATCTTTTCAAGCAGCTGCCTGCGGTATAGATCCGCATACATTCCGCCTTGGGCAACCAGTTCTTCATGGTTGCCCTCCTCTATTATTCTTGATCCATCGATAACGATTATCTTGTCTGCATTCTGCAGCGTAGAAATACGGTGCGCAATAATTACATTCGTCTTACCGTGGCGCAGCGTTTTCAGATTTTCAAGTATCTTTTCTTCCGTATCGGTATCAACGGCGGAAAGCGCATCGTCCAGTATCAATATTTCAGGATCAAGTATCAGCGCACGCGCAATGGATATCCTTTGTTTCTGTCCGCCGGAAAGCGAAACGCCGCGTTCGCCAACCATAGTTTCATATCCATCGGGGAAATCAACTATGTTGTCGTGCACACATGCCATCTTCGCCGCCTGCTGAATTTCTTCAAATGACTTGGTATGGTCGCCAAACGCAATGTTGTTGCGTATGGTATCGGAAAACAGGAAGTTGTCCTGCATAACATAGCCGGTTGACGCCCTTAGCGTTTGCAGCGGTATTGTGTGTATCTCCCTGCCGCCGATATAAAGCATATCGTCGTCCGGATCTATTATCCTTAGCATAAGGCTCACAAGCGTGGTCTTGCCCGCGCCCGTGCGACCCACTATGCCAAGCGTCTGCCCCGGCTCAATATGGAACGATATATCCTTCAGCACATCCCTATCCGTACCGGGATAGCGGAACGTAAGCTCGCGTGCCTCAATTTCGCCCTTAACGGGCTCAGTAGTGGCTATTTCAGGCAAAGCATCCTTTATATCGGATTCTGTATGTAAAACGCTCTCAACACGCTTCAGCGAGGCTGAGCCGCGCGTTACAACGTTTATTATCCTGCCTATGGATGCTATCGGCCATACAAGCATATTAAGATACTGCACGAACGCCGAAAAGTCACCCACGGTTATGCGGCCGAGTATCGCTATATATCCGCCGTAGGCTATGGCTATCGCCATGGAGCAGCCCGCGATCATGTGCATAAACGGGAACATGAACGCCTGCACCTTCGCGTCCCTTATGTTCGCCGTGCGCGATTCGCTGTTGACAGCTTCAAACGCCGCTATTTCCTTCTCTTCCTGAACAAAGGCCTTTATCACCTTTATGCCGCTGAGCTTTTCCTGCACAAAATCGGAAACCTTGGCAAACACTTCCTGCCGTTTGGTAAAGCGCTTATGCATCTCCCGCCCGACAAACATGCTCACGAAAGCGACCATGCTGAGTGGTATAACCGTGACAAGGCTCAGCCTGAAGTCTATCTGGAATATCATCTTCAGCAGCGTGGTGACGCCGATGGTTATCATATCAAGACCCATCATTATCGTTGCCGCAAACGTCATGCGCACAGCTTCGATATCGTTGGTCATGTATGCCATTATCTCGCCCGCGTTATGCTCATGGAAATACGATACAGGCAGCGTGTTAAGATGGCTGAAAAGATCGTTTCGCATATCGCGCTCTATTTTTCTTGCCGCACCGAATATGCAGTATCTCCACCCTATCCTGCCCGCCAGAACCAATACGGCTATAACGGCCATCCTTATGATTGCAGACGCAAAGCCGGATTCATCAATGGTCGTGTACTTTATTCCGTCTATGACCTGGCCGACTATGCGTGGAACCTCCGTCTGCGCGCTGTCTATCACTATAAGTATAGCCATGCCGAGCAGATAGCTCCATTTGTACTTTTTGAAAAACCGGTGTGCGTACGGGCTGCGCAAAATGTCCATTATGCCGGCCTTACGCGCTTTCTTTTGCTCCATTATTCTCTCCTTCTCCCGTGAGTAACATCGTATATTATATCGCATTTTAGCGAATAATTAAACAATTTAATTAGTTACTTAATTTTGACCAATCGTCCACAGACCTATGGAAAAATGTGCGATTTTATGATATTGTTTATCTTAGCATTTTAATGCTTTTAGCGGAGGACATGCAATGGCAAAAACCGTATGGATAAGCGGCGCTTCGCGCGGGATAGGCAAAAGCGCGGCGCTGCATTTCGCCCGCGTAGGCTACAAGATAGCTGCGGGTTATCATGAAAACGATGATGCAATGCAAAGCCTTATGCAGCAGATGGCCGAAATTGGCGCAATGGCCGTTCCCGTCAAGGGTGATATTGCCGACACTGCCGCTGCGGAAAGCATGGCCAAATATATATGCTCTACGCTCGGCGGCATAGACATATTGATAGCCAACGCAGGCGTTGCGCATTATTCAATGCTTGAGGATATGGCGTATAATGAATGGCGGCGCGTTATAGATACAGACCTTACCGGCGTATATAACATGATACATGCCTCCCTTCCGTCAATGCGCAGACGCGGCGGCGGAAGCATAATAAACGTATCCTCTGTTTGGGGTATATACGGCGGCTCATGCGAAGCGGCGTATTCGGCGGCAAAGGCGGGCGTAATAGGCCTTACAAAGGCGCTTAGCCGCGAGCTCGGCCCATCCGGCATTCGCGTGAACTGCGTTGCCCCAGGCGTTATAGATACGGATATGATGGCCAAATTTAGCCAAGCTGATCGGCAGCAGCTTATAGGCAGCACACCTTTAGGTAGACTCGGCACCGGGGACGACGTTGCAGGCGCAATGCTTTTCCTTGCATCGGACAGCGCTTCGTTTATAACAGGACAGGTGCTTGAAGTCGGCGGCGGTTTTCCATATTGACATAAACTTTAACGGAGGAACGATAGATGAAAACAAGATGGGGCGAAAAGCTTGACAAGGCTAATATGCTCAGCGAATATCCGCGCCCGCAGCTAAGGCGCGAAAGCTATATCAATCTGAACGGCGTGTGGCAGTACGCAATAACCCCTGCCGACACGGTGCCCGAAGCCATGGACGGCGAAATAATCGTTCCTTTTTCGCCCGAATGTGAGCTTTCCGGCGTAAACCGCACAGTACATCCGAACGAGTCGCTTTGGTATACGCGGCATTTCGATATTCCATCCGGCTTTAACCATGGGCGCATACTGCTGCATTTCGGCGCGGTAGATCAAATAGCCACGGTATACATAAACGGTTGCGATGCAGGCAGCCACGTTGGCGGATACACCGCCTTCACCATTGATATAACGCCGTATATTCGTCTGGAAAACGTTATAACCGTTAAGGTGCGCGATTTTTCGGACGCGTCATATCATTCCCGCGGCAAGCAGAAAACAAAGCGCGGCGGAATATGGTATACCCCGCAGAGCGGAATATGGCAAACAGTATGGGTTGAAAGCGTAAGCGAAGAATATATCGAAGAACTGAGCATTACGCCGCTTTTCGACCAAAGTGCCGTGGAAATAACCGCTTTCAGCAATTATGCCGATTCGCAAAAGGAAACCGTTATCCGTGTGGGCGATGTTGTGGCCTATGGTACCGCCAATCAGCCTATACGCATGAGCATGTCTGGATTCCGCGCATGGAGCCCCGAATCGCCTTATCTTTACGATATGGACGTGCGCATGGGCGAGGACAGCGTAAAAAGCTATTTCGCCATGCGAAAATTCTCCGTAGACATAGACTCAAACGGCGCGCCGCGGCTGATGTTGAACAACAAGCCGTATTTTCACAACGGCGTATTGGATCAAGGCTATTGGCCTGATGGTTTATATACCGCGCCGAGCGACGAAGCCTTTATACACGACATTTTAACCATGAAGGCCTACGGCTACAATACTCTCAGGAAGCATATAAAGATCGAGCCTATGCGTTTCTACTACCATTGCGACAGGCTTGGTATGCTGGTTTGGCAGGATATGCCAAACGGAGGTGAGTTATATAAAAGTACCGTCGTCTCCCTCCCCCTGTTCGGAATAGGCGAAATAAGCGACGGCAAGGCTAACTACGCCCGTTTCGGCAGGGCGGACGAAAAAGGCCGCGCGCAATATTACGCCGAGCTTAAGGAGATGGTGCTTCAGCTATATAATTGTCCATGCATAGCAATGTGGGTGCCGTTCAATGAAGGCTGGGGACAATTTGACGCGGCAAAGGCATATGACTTTATACTTTCGCTCGATACAACGCGCACCGTTGACCATGCAAGCGGCTGGCATGACCAAGGCATCGGCGATGTAAAAAGCCTGCATGTGTATTTCAAGCGGTTCGATTTTGCGCCGGATAAGCTTGCCCGCCCCGTTGTCCTGAGCGAATTCGGCGGCTTCAACCGCCGCATAAACGGCCATTGCTTTAACCGCAGGGATTTTGGCTACAAGCGCATGAAAACCGATGAAGCATTGTTTGAAGCGTTCAGCGCTCTTTACGAAAAAGAAATAGCCCCCGCTTACGCAAAAGGGCTATCCGCTGCCATTTACACGCAGCTGAGCGACGTTGAGGACGAGCTTAACGGGCTGTTGACATACGACAGGGCTAAGGAAAAACTCCCGCCCGATAAAATGCGCGAACTGTTCGAAAAATTATTTGCTCCCCTTGAGTAAACGTACCTCGCTTTCGGTAAAAAGCATCCGTACCGTACCGAGTTCATCGGTGCGGTATATTTCTGTTCCCAGCTTTTTAAGCCGCTGCATAGTTTCCCTATGCGGATGACCATAATCATTGTTTTTACCTAACGATATGACTACCGCCTTTGGCTGCACGGCGTCAAGGAATGCTTGTGAACTGGACGTTGACGATCCATGATGGCCTATTTTCAGCACGTCCGCCTGCAGCAGCTCCTTTTCTGATGCTATCATCAATTCCTCCGCATAGCTTTCGGCATCACCCGTGAGCAGCAGCGATGTCTCGCCGTAGGTCACCTTTATAACAACGCTCATGTCGTTAAGGTTGTCCTGATAATCAGCGCCTTTTATGGGCGAAAGCACACGCACCTCAACGTCGCCATCCCAATTTATCGTGGTTTTTGCGCTGCCCCATATCACTTTGGTCTTTACCTTTTTCTTTTCAAGTGCGCTGAGCATGCGGTCGAATGAGCTTGTGGTGTTCACGGCGTCCGGCATGTAAAACGTGCCTATGTTGTAATTATCTATCACTCTTTTCATGCTGCCCATATGATCGCTGTGCGGGTGGGTCATTACTACCACGTCCAGCTTAGTCACACCCTCTTCGCTAAGCACATTCTGTATGCTTTCAAATGAATCCGGCGTGCCGGCATCAACAAGCATGGTTTTCCCATTCGGTGAACGAAGGAATATGCTGTCGCCCTGGCCAACGTCTATAAATGCGGCATACACGCCGTCGGCACTCTCCGTTGCGACCGAATTTATAGCACCCAGCAAAAGTTCAGGCTTGAATATTAGTATAAGCGCCAGCACAACCGCGGACAAAATGGATATAAGCTTTGCCTTCCCGCTCTTTGGCACTTCTTCCCTTTCAGTTTCTTCTTTCTCAGGCGTTTTCTTATCCACTATCACCTTTTCGGTAGCCCTTGCCGTCACATTGGCGTTTTTTGTTTCGTTTGCCTTATTATGAGCTGTTTTCTTTTTCTGCATCGCCCGCTCCTTTCAAAATTAACATTGTTGTATTATACTTCACTTTCACCCCATATGGAAGTCATATGTTATGCCCTTGCTTGACAATGGCTGATATTTGCAGTAGAATTGCGTTTGCGTGATTTTTGCGCATAATACGTCATATTTATTTATCAGCAATTATTCGGAGGTCGTTTTATGTCAAATGGTGAGCGGATCATGGATATCGCGCGCGCTATAACCGGGGAAGGTTCCTGCGACAGGCGCATCGATTCACTTGATCTAACCGAAATAATACTTGAGGTTGAAGATGAATTTGACCTTATAGTGGAGGACGAAGAAAGCATTCATACGCTGAATGATCTTATCAGCCGCGTGGATGCACTTACCGCGTGAAGATTGTCGCGGAAGCTTTTGCCGGGAGCATACGTTCCCGGCATTATTACGGAAAGGAGCATTTTGAATGCAGGAACTTAAACTCAAGCGCGTATACCGCCACTTTAAGGGCGATTACTATTTGGTAGATGATACCGCACGGCACAGCGAAACAGGCGAAGAATACGTTATATACAGAAAGCTGTATGGGGACGGTTCGCTTTGGATAAGGCCGACAGACATGTTTTTGGGCGAGGTCGATCATGAAAAATACCCCGACTGTGCGCAGAAATACCGTTTTGAATTACAGGATATTCTGAGCAAAGCCGGCCATTGATTAAAAAATACGCCCCTGCCTCGGAGCATTTTACTTAAGGCAGGGGTTTTTCATTTTATTTAAGCATCTCTATTTTGCCATGCTGAATATGTTCTATGTTACGCCTGATTTTCTCCTCGTCCCAGTTCCACCATTCAAGCCGCATAAGTTCAGTTATTGCAGCATCATCAAAACGTTTACGTATCGGTCCTGCCGGCACGCCCGCAACTATGGTATACAGTATAGAATATAGAAAAGGTATATGTCTGTATTATTACATGCGCCGTCCCAAATACCTGAACACCTTATTTTTATATTCAAGATACTCCTGTCCGAACGTAGCTGTCATGTATTTTTCCTCCTGCAGTATCTGCAAATGCAGCATTACTACTGCAAACACCGTAAATGCAGCCATAAGCGCATTGAAGTACATCAGCAATACGCCTATATACATGAAGTCAAACCCAACAAACGCAGGGTTGCGGCTGAACTTATATATACCGCCGGTAACAAGCTTAGTCTTATCCTTGTCCGGTATGCCCGCGCGCCAGCTGTCCTTCATGCACAAAACGGATATAAGAAATATCGCATCGCCTATAATCCCTATCAAAAAGCCAGTGAATCGGGCCGATGATGGCATATGGTTCCATTCAAGCACAATGGATGCAAGCTGAGCGATAACTATGCCGAGCGTCGCTATGGACATCAGCCGCTCAACCGTATGCAGTTCCTTTTCCTTCCTGCGGCCTATCTGGTGCGTTGTTATCCCGTGCCGTTTCTGCACGATCATTTTGGCAAAATATATGCCGTAAAATATTGCTAGCACTATAAGCGCAAGTATTTTATAGTTCAGCATTTCTTCAATCGGTGTTTTCATCTTTTCTCCTTCTGCTTTGTTATTTTTTCAAGTGCTGCGCCGTCTATCTGATTCACGGTTACGAACCTCCCGCCGTAATACACGGCCCAGTTATTGAACACACACGACAGTGCCTTCGCCTAGTCAAGCGTTTGAACATGTATGAACCGCGCGTCTATCGCCTTTGCTTGGCAGTATTCCTTCAGTTTTTCCACCCGCGCGGCAATATACGGGCATTGATCATCATAATACACTAAAAGGCCATTGTAATCCACCTTCTGCGTTTTGGTGCCGGCCGTAAAATGCGGCGCCGTACCGTCAAAGCTGAGCACAAGCAGTTCATATTCGCCCGCTGTATCAACGGTTTCAAAGCCATACCTCTTGGCGAATTCCTGATCCGACAGCCATGCTTTCTGCTTATTCGCTCCGAGCATACATATGCCGGACTTACCGTTCGCCTTTGCATCCGCAATGCAGTACTCCATAAGCTGTTTGCCGTAGCCGTGTCCCTTAGGCGCACCCTGCACCCACAGGCAATAGATATAGTAATAATTATCTCCCTCTATCGGTACCCAAGCCTTTTCAAGCGGCGCATATTCAATAAACACGCACTCCTTGGCGTCCAGCTTGCGAAAAACATGGCCCTCCTTCAGCCGCTCAGCCAGCCATGCACACTTTGCCTCTATACCCGGATGGCTTTTCTTGGCCCGTATTATGCAGCATATATGCTCGTCCGCCACGTTTTCAGGCGTCAGGTTAATAAATTCGTCCGCCATGCTTGTTTCCTTCCTTTCTTGTTGCTTTTATCAGCGACTTCAGCATATAATAAGCCTCATAACCTACCGCCCAACCATCTGTATATATCCCTTCCAAAGCCTTCGCATTATACTACTATGTCGTTTTTTAGTCAATATCGGGCAAAAAAGCAACGGCACCCTATTAAATGCCGTTGCTGATTCATGTTGCCTTATTGCAGCGCCGCCTTCACGGTTTCCGGAATCTCGATTGTATCATCACTCATCTCTATATTGCCGAATATAGCTGCCTTTGCATCAAGCACAACCACTTTAACCTGCCCTTCGCACGTGAACGAAAATCCGCTTATGCGCCCTTCTGCTATACGAACGGTTATGCTGCCGCTTGAAAGCGCCATGTCCAGCTTGCCGCTTTCCGGTGCTATCGCCGTCGCAATGGAATGCATCGTGCTGCTGTCAAGCTGTACAGTATAACTCACTACGCCCTGCTGCTCATCTTTGGTAAAATCTGCGTCCTGGCATGCCAAGTAAGCAATATCCATCAGTTTTGCCATATCGGCAAGCTTCTGTTCGTCGTCCGATGCCGCACTGCCATCCTGTCTTATCGTCCTTTCGCCGTTCCAATAAAGCGCCAGTGCATCTTTGCTTATGCAGTATATGGATTGACAAGCATAGAATTTCAGCTTCTGCTCAACCACCACCGGCCCGCAGTCAGCATTAAGCGATATATCAGCAGCCTTATTCTCCTGCTGTTTCCATTGCTGCCACGCAGCAAATAGCATAAGCGCGTCCTCGGTTATAACAGGCAAGTCCTCTGAAATCGACGCAGCCGCCTCCACCACGGCATCCGGCACATCAAAGTCCGCATACGTTGTAATGTTGTCCATTGATATATCCACATGCAGTGTTAGGTCATTATTCAGCGTTCCATCTGCCGAAACATTTATCTGCTTCACGCTCAGCCCCTCAAGCTGTACCCACGCCTGCACTGCCTGTGTCTGCGCCACTTCGTTCGATATTTCAGGTAAAACTGCCGTCAATATCTTCTTTGCCGTATCACCTTCTGCTGTTATCGTCCAGCAGCTGCCGTCGCGCTCAGCTTTCAAATCGCGGTACAGCGGCGCAAGCTGAGCTACCATCGCAGGATAATCAGGGAAGCTTTCGTGTATTCTATACGTTTTACCGTTTTCTAATATCACAGCGCCGTTTGCGTAATACAGCGGCACATTTTCAACCCTTGTATAGGATATGACAAATGCCCTATTGTTGACCTACTGAAAAAACTATATTCAATGTGTTATACTATCTGCATCTTTGGATAAGGAGGTAATTGCCCATGGAAAAGCGGAAAACCGCCGCATCGGAACAGACCAAGCGCACTCTTGCGGCGGCATTAAAAGAGCTGATGGCGCAAAAGCCCATTGATAAGGTCACCATACACGACCTTACGGAGCGATGCGGCATAAGGCGGCAAAACTTCTATTATCATTTTCAGGATGTATACGATCTGCTGCGGTAGATGTTTCAGGAAGAAGCCGTGGACCTGCTCAAGCGGCACGAAGGCGCTCTGCTTTGGCAGGAAGGGCTTTTACAGCTTTTTCATTATACAGAAGAGAACAAGGCCGTGTGCCTTTGCACGCTGAACTCTGTTGGACGCGATCATTTAAGGCGTTTCTTTGAGGATGATGTATACGCCATAATCCACCGCGCCGTTGAACAAGTTGGCGCGGAAATAGGCGTGCTTGATACAAAACAGGCTGACATTGACCTTATAACTCACTTTTATGTTGCAGCGCTTGCCGGAATGCTTGAAAGCTGGCTGCTCGGCACCATTGACCGCACGCCGGAGGAGCTGATAAGCTTTGCTGATCAAATTTTGCAGGACCACATGCGCGGCGCGCAGGAACGACTTAAAGAGCAACGGAATAATTAGGAATCACACAAGAAAAGCGAATATAATAAATAACCCGGGTGCCGTAAAGCATCCGGGTTTTGAATTGCAGTAAGTTGCGATTAACGCTTGGAGAACTGCGGCGCGCGGCGGGCTGCCTTCAAGCCGTACTTCTTCCTTTCCTTCATGCGCGGATCGCGCGTGAGGAAACCGGCCTTCTTGAGAGCGCCACGGAGTTCGGGATCGGCAACGATCAGCGCGCGGGATATACCGTGCCTGATAGCGCCGGCCTGGCCGGTGGTGCCGCCGCCGTGTACGTTGACCACTACGTCAAACTTTGCGGCGGTGTTGGTCAGCTCAAGGGGAGCGCGAACGATCATCTTGAGCGTTTCAAGGCCGAAGAAATCTTCAAGATCTCTCTTGTTAACGGTGATATTACCGGTACCGTGGAGCAGACGAACCCGGGCAACAGACTTTTTACGCCTGCCAGTTCCGATATACTGGGTGATAATAGCCATAATTCAATCTCCTTCCCGCTTATTTAAGCACGAGGACTTCGGGCTTCTGGGCGGCGTTGTTATGCTCCGGACCCGCGTATATGCGAACCTTGGTGAGCATCTGGCGGCCGAGGGGGCCCTTGGGCATCATGCGGCGAATAGCTTCGTAAACAGCAAATTCGGGCTTCTTATCGAGAAGCTCACGATAGCTGACTTCCTTCAGTCCTCCGGGATAACCGGTATGATGGACATACTTCTTGCCGTCGAGTTTGCGGCCGGTCAAGGTGACCTTGGCGGCGTTAACGATAATTACGTGATCCCCGGTATCAACGTGGGGAGTATATATGGGCTTATGCTTTCCGCGAAGGATAGCGGCTACCTGAGAAGCAAGACGGCCGAGCACCATTCCGTCTGCGTCTACAACGTACCACTTCCGCTCGAGGGTTTCGCCCTTTGCCATATAGGTTTTCATGGCGTTCCTCCTATGGTAGTTTAATGTTCGCGTCGCATTGAGATTGCAGTTAAGCTTCCGGGGCTGTGGCCGCAAAACACCGATCCTAACGAACACGCAGGGTTAATTGTACCCAATCATTCCCTTTGTGTCAAGCGGTATTTCTCTTATTTTTAAGCTTTTTTCAGTTTTTTCTCTCAAAACCGTCATTTCGGACCGTGCCTAACGCATATTGGGGAAATTTATCTGCCTTATCGCCTCGTAAAGCACTATTGCAACCGAGTTTGAAAGGTTGAGCGAGCGGCGGTCATTGAGCATCGGTATGCGCACAGCATCCGCGCTGCGCCGCCCGAGCAGTTCCGGCCCAAGGCCCGCAGTCTCCTTGCCGAACACAAGAAAGTCGCCGTCGCGGTATTCCGCATCCGCATATGAACGAGTAGCATGAGTAGAAAGGAGAAAGAAACGCGCGTCGGGGTTCTTCTCCTCCACCTCCTCAAACGAATCGTAATACGTTATGTCAAGATACTGCCAATAATCCAGTCCGGCCCTTTTCAGGTGCTTATCATCCACGCTGAAGCCAAGCGGCCTGACAAGGTGCAGCCGCGCACCCGTGACCGAGCAGGTCCTTGATATATTGCCGGTGTTTTCCGGTATTTCAGGTTCAACCAATACTATGTTTAGCACTCGGCGCCCTCCTAAAAAGCAAATGATACTTTGCTATTTTAGCCCGCCGTGCAGTATAGGTCAAGCTTTATCGTCCGCGTTTGCCAATATGGCCTTTATTTTATCGCTGTAAATATCGCAAAGTTCCTTGGCGTATTCCTCGCGGAAGCTCTCCGTCCGTATGCTGCATCCTTTCAGCCCCTTGTTCGGCCGCACAAGCACCCAGCCGTCGTCAGATGCTATCCTTACGCCTTCTATCAGTTCCATGTCCTCGTCCCGTCCGCTTTCAACAAGGCTCCGCAGCACGCGGCCTATCTCCCTCCAGCTGCATTTTACCTCGCCATGCTCCTTCGCTATTTCCGGCAGCAGAGCCATTATTTCATCAAGCTTGCCTTCGCGTTTAAGTGCGCACAGCCTTATTGCCGCCGCCTCGGCCTCAAATAGTTCATCCTGCCAAAGCCCGCGTTCCATTGCCGTGTGCTCCATGCCATGTCCTACGCGCGGCGCCTTTATCAATTCAACGCCTTCCGTGGATATGAGCGTACATAATTCCTGCGGCATGTCTGCCGCAACTACCTCCGCCCGCTGGCCCGAGCGTGCCGCTGCAATCATCAATACGGCCTGCACTTCATCCTCGTTCAGCCGCCTGTCATTTGCTATTGCCCATATTCCGCTTTCGCCGCGGCCTATGCAAAGCCCCGCTTTGAGCCGCGTCATGAGCGCGGGCAGCTTTGCGTCCTCAGCATCCTCGCTGAAGCGCACGTCTATACCAGCGCGTATAAGCACGTTTGCCACCGCGTCAAAAAGCGGCCTGTCGTGCGCTATCAATATGCACGCCTCATTATCCTCATTTACTGCGCCGTGGCCAATTTTAGACCTGAGCGAAGCTTCATACGCCCTTGATACGCCGTTCAGCCTTTGTATTATGCCAAGGCGGCTGCGCGTAACGCTCTGCCTGTCGCCCTCGCGGAAGCCGTTCACGAATTTTCGCCTTGTTTCATTTGTGATGCCAAGGCCGAACCCGTCCATAAGCTCCATGCTTACCATATGGCGTTCGCCCTCCTGATGAGCTATAAATATGCCGCCGTCGAACACATAGCCGCGTATAGCGTGGCCCAATGCAGAACGCGAGCATATGCCCGCATCCCATACGTCAACGCCCTGAGAGGCCATGCCTGCCATAACCGCGTATTTAAGCATAACGCATTGCTGCGCGCCGTCCGTTGCTATTGCAAACTCTGCCGGCAGTTTGGCTATGGACGCAAAAGCAGCGCCTATGCGCGCCGCCTTCTCCGCACTCAGTTCCCTGTCCGCATATCCCTCTTCCGGCTTTTCTTCCGCGCATGCCGCGCAGTCTCCGCGCCATATTATATTTTCGCGGTATTCGCCTTCCGCTTCAAGCCGCTTATACGGCCAAAGCTTTACCCCCTCGCCCACTATCGAACGCGCGCCTATGTCGCACCCTGCTCCGGCAACCGCGCCTTCATATATTACGCTGTCGCGCCCCACCTGCACGTTTTCGCAAAGTATTGCCCCGCGCAGCTCAGCGCCTTCCCTAAGCCTCACGTTCGGCAGCAGTATGCTCCGCTTTACGCTGCATCTTTCGTCTATCCTTGCGCCCGTACATGCAACGCTGTTCGCGCCGAAGTATGCCTTTGCGCCAATCTCAGCATCACTGCCAACATAACACGGCGCTGCAAGCACAGCCCTTTCGGATATCTTTGCTCCATCCTCTATATATACGCCTTCCCTTGTTCGCCTGGCTACTGTTTTGAACATACACTTTCCGCTTAGCATGTCCGCCTGTGTGAGCGCATACTGAGTAAGGTCGCCTATGTCGCTCCAGTAGCCTTCCGCCTCATATCCGAATATCTTCATGCCTGTGCGCAGCATACGCGGGAACAGGTCCTTTGAAAAATCGTATTCCGTGCCTTCAGGTACCATATCCAGCACGCTTGGTTCTATTATGTATATGCCTGTGTTCACAAGGTCGCTGAACACCTCTGCCGCTGATGGCTTTTCTATAAAGCGGCTTATGAATCCGTCTTTATCCTTCAGTACAACACCGTATTCCATGGGAACCTTCACCTTTTTCAGCAATATGGTCGCCGCCGCGCCGCTGCGCCTGTGTTCGCGCATGGCATCAGTCAAATCAAAGTCGCACATTGCGTCCCCGCTCATTATAAGCACGCTGTCATCGGCCTGCCTCAAGGCATTCTTTACCCCGCCTGCAGTACCCATCGGCTTATCCTCAACGGCGCACTCCGCCTTTATGCCGAACGCGCTGCCGTCCCCCACATAGCGGCGTATAACGTTTGGCAAATATCTCAGGGTAAGTATGGCCTCGTCAAAGCCATGCTTCTTAATAAGCTCCATGCAATATCCAAGCACGGGCTTGTTCAGCAACGGCACCATGGGTTTTGGCATGGTGCAGCTGAGCGGACGCAGGCGTTTCCCGTCCCCGCCCGCCATAATAACGGCTTTCATAAATAAAAAATACCGCCTTTCCTCAGAAATGAAAATGCGGTATTAGTGTGGCTCTTTTTATGTTTATTTAAGCATATCCATGCTTAGTAGAAAAAGGAATTTCCGCCGTATGTTGCATAATATACTCTTTTATCCCACGATGTGCCTTTTTTTGAGGAGCGGAAGTACAGCACATCTTCCGGCATAAAGCGGTCTCCGTTTACGAATATCTGGTTCACGGCCTCAATGGTTTTGCTTACCGGCACAACCGCGCGCAGCTTATCCTCATCTCTTGCAACTGTGAACTGATTCTTTTGGAATATTACGCCGCTTACGCTATCGGGAAAGCGTGAGCTTGCGATTCGGTTATATATTACGTTGGCAACCGCCGCACGGGCTTCAACGCCGCTTCCCTTTGATTCCTCCTGAACCACCTGTGCAACAAGCAAAAGCTCATCCGCGCTGAATCCGCCGCCGGAGGAGAAATAATCGTTGCTGCTCACGCCGCTGTTTGATTCGCTCCCGCCCGTGTTTTCCGGTTGCTTTGTCGGCTCCACCGTAGGGGACGGAGTCTTAGTCGGTTTGGGCGTTGCAGTCGGCTTCGCTGTGGGCTTTGGAGTGGGCGTAGGCGGCGCACCGTATTCAACAAATTCGGCCAATATAAAGCCATATGTGCCGTCGTACTTCACCTTGAGCCAATCCCCGGATTTGCCAACAACCGTGAATACGGCGTTCTCTTTCAGTTCATCTATTATCTTATAGTCAAGCCCGGGGCCTTTTCTGAAATTAGCAGAGCCAGCGTTTAGATACGCTGCCTTTTTCTCCAAATCCGTAACTTCGTATTTCGGCGTAGGTGTAGGCGTTTTGGTAGGCTCGGGCGATTTTGTCGGTTTCGGCGTTGCCTCCGCAGTCGGTTCAACTGTCGGCGCAGGCGTAGGCTCCGCAGTCGGCTCGGCTGTCGGCGTGGGCGTGGGTGCATCGGTAGGCTCCGCCGCTATTGCAGGCGTTGCCGTAAAATGCGGCGTATACGCCGGCGTGGCCGAAAGCTGGCCCGTGTGCGCAAGCATCCCCAGCGCCGCTGTATCATCGGGTATCTTCACCGCGTCTATCATCTGTGCATCCACGCTGAAGTTGCCCGTTTGCGATGCAGCCATGCAGCCCGCAAGCGCCAGCACGGCTATCAATATAAATATGCCCGCCGCATGCCTTATCATAGTATGAATTTGCAGAGATCCTCGCCGTTAAGCTCGGAAGGCATATGTTCCTTTACATAACTTGCATCGACCACTACCTTAACCATGGGATGATCGCCGCCGGCATTGAATGAGATATCCTCCAGCAGATTTTCAACGATGGTATGAAGCCGCCTCGCACCTATATTCTCGCTCGTTTCGTTCGCATTATATGCGTAGCGCGCTATTGCGTCCAGCGCATCGTCCGTAAACTCAAGCTGAACATCGTCCGTGGCAAGCAGCGCTTCGTATTGCTTGGTTATGGCATGCTCCGGCTGGTGCAGTATGCGCTTATAGTCCTCCACCGTAAGCGGATTAAGGTTTACCTTAATCGGGAACCTGCCTTGAAGTTCCGGAATAAGATCGGATATTTTGGACACATGGAACGCGCCCGCCGCAATGAAGAGCATAAAGTCCGTTTTTACTGGGCCGTATTTCGTATTCACCGTGCAGCCTTCAACTATCGGCAGAATATCCCTCTGCACGCCTTCGCGCGAAACATCCGGCCCGCTTGCGCGGTCGTTTCCGGCTATTTTGTCGATCTCGTCTATAAACACTATGCCGTCCTGCTCGGCCTTCTCTATGGCCTCGCGTATGACCTCGTCCATGTCTATAAGCTTTTCGGATTCCTCCTGCGTAAGTATGCGCCGGGCCTCGCTCACCTTAACGCGGCGCTTTTTCTTATTCTTGGGTATAAGTCCGCCCATCATTTCGTTAAGGTTTATGTCTATGCCCATGGCAAGCATGACGTCGCTGCCGGTGTTCTGCTGCTCCACCTCAATCTCTACAAGCTCGTTTTCAAGCAGTCCGTTTGAAAGCTGCTGCGCTATTTGCTGCCGCTTATTAAGGTGCTCGGTCTTTTCTTCTTCGCTCAGCTCCTTATCCGCGTCTGCTTCCGGCGCGCTGCCTGAGCCGAGCAGAAGCTGTATCGGGTTAAATGGCTTCTGCACCTTTTTGCCCGCCGTGGGCATAAGCAGTTCAATAAGCCTTTGCTCCGCGGCCGCTTTTGCAACGGTCTCAACTGCTTCGTAGCGTTTTTGCTTACATAGGCGTATGGACGCCTCCACAAGGTCCCTCACTATCGAGTCCACGTCGCGCCCAACATAGCCCACTTCGGTAAACTTTGTGGCTTCCACCTTTACCAGCGGCGCATCGACAAGCTTGGCAAGCCTTCTTGCTATTTCCGTTTTGCCAACGCCCGTGGGGCCGACCATTATGATGTTCTTTGGCGTTATCTCCTCCCGCATTTCCGGCGAAAGGCGGGAACGGCGATATCTGTTCCTCAGCGCTATCGCTACGGCGCGCTTCGCTTCGTCCTGACCTACAATGTATTTATCCAGCGCTTCTACCGTTTCTCTTGGCGTAAACATTATACTTCCTCCATGGTGATATTGCTGTTTGTATAAATGCAGATATCACTTGCTATCTTTATTGCCTTGGTGGCTATTTCCGCCGCGCTCAGATCCGTATTTTCCTTCAGCGCCTTTGCCGCGCTCAGCGCGAACATGCCGCCGGAGCCTATGGCGGCTATGCCGTCATCCGGATCTATCACTTCTCCGGTACCGCTCACTATAAGCAATTCTTCCTTATCCGCAACGATAAGCATTGCGTTAAGCTGACGCATAACTTTATCCGTGCGCCATTCCTGCGCCAGCGATACCGCCGCGCGCTTTAGGCTGCCGCTGTATTTTTCAAGCTTAGCTTCAAATCTTTCAAGGAGTGAAAACGCATCCGCCACCGTACCGGCAAATCCCGTAACAACGCTGTCGTGATATATCCTGCGCACCTTTTTCGCGGTGTGCTTCATTATTGTATTTTCGCCGAACGTAACCTGTCCGTCGCCGGCAACGGCGCATTTGCCGTCCTTTTTAACGGCCACTATTGTGGTTCCAAGCATCTGCTGCATAATTATTTACCGCCTTTCAAATATCCGCCCTTCACGTTGCGGCGGAATAAAGCTTTTTATGATAATACCATATATCCATGCAAAGTGGGGCGGAATTCACAATGCTTTACATTTTATTCGCATTCGGTTGCCGTTTTTGCGCCATTCAGGCCAGTTCTTTCCGCAATCGAATCAATTATTCCAAGTGAGCGCTCGGCTATGAGCGTATATCGCTCCTGCTTATTCCTTGGGGCGTTGGAAAGCCCTTCTATTATGCCGAAGCTTATGTTCATCGGCTGGAAATCCGAACCGTTATAGCAGGAGACATAGCGTCCCAACGCACCTATCGCCGTTTTGGAGCCGAAATCCACGCCTTCTTCGCCGTTGAGCTTGAGCGCAAGGTCTATGCCCGCAAGCATCCCGCTTGCAGCGCTTTCAATATAGCCCTCAACGCCCGTCATCTGTCCGGCAAAATACAGCCCCGGCTTAGCTATGCATTCAAACCATGGCGTAAGCTTGCCAGGGGAGTTTATAAACGTATTCCTGTGCATCACGCCATAGCGCACGAATTCCGCATTTTCAAGCCCGGGTATCATGCCGAACACGCGCTTCTGTTCGCCGAATTTAAGATTAGTCTGGAACCCGACTATGTTATAAAGCGTAGCTTCGTTGTTTTCCTTTCTGAGCTGCACCACGGCATAAGGGCGCTTGCCCGTGCGCGGATCAACTATGCCTACTGGCTTCAGCGGGCCGTAGGCAAGCGTCATAGGTCCGCGCTTTGCCATCACCTCAACGGGCATGCAGCCTTCAAACACGCGCGGCGTTTCAAACTCGTGCAGCGGCGCGGTTTCGGCAGTAATAAGGTTATTTATGAACGTGAAGTACTCCTCTTTGTCCATGGGGCAATTCAGATAATCGTTGCCGCGTTCGTAGCGCGAGCCTTCGAATATTTTGCTCATATCGAGCGATTCCGCGCTTATGACCGGCGCAACTGCGTCATAAAAGTGCAGCCCTTCGCCAAAGAAAGCCTCTATCGCTTCAAGCATTGCGCCGTCCGTAAGCGGGCCCGTAGCAACTATTGCGGGCGCATCGGGCAGGCTTGTTACCTCGCCGTGTTCAATGGTTATGTTCTCGTGTTCGCTCAGGCGCTTGGTAACCAGTTCCGAGAATATGTCCCTGTCAACGGCCAATGCGCCGCCCGCGGGCACGCGGCTTTCCTCCGCGCACTGCATTACTATTGACCCAAGCCTTCGCATTTCTTCCTTCAAAAGACCGGCTCCGTTTTGCAGCCTGTCCGAACGGAGTGAGTTTGAGCACACCAGCTCGCAGAACCCGTTCAGCTTATGCGCCGGAGAGAATTTTTCCGGCTTCATTTCGTATAATGATACGGCAATGCCGCGTTCAGCAAGCTGATACGCGGCTTCGCATCCCGCAAGTCCTGCGCCTATAACAGAGACCTTCGGTTTATTTTTCGACATCGTTTTCCGTTCCCTTCTTGACGCTTCTTTCAATATAGCCGCAATCCTTATTGGAGCAGGCCACATATTTGCCGCGCGGGCCAACCTTGTTTACCATTATTGCGCCGCATTTGGGGCAGTTTTCGCCGCTTGGCATATCCCATGATACAAAGTCGCACTCAGGATATTTTTCGCAGCCGTAGAATACCTTGCCGCGCTTTGTTTTGCGCTTTATCAGTGCCGCGCCGCACTTGGGGCAGGGAACGTTTATCTTTTCCACTATTGCCTTTGTATTGCGGCATTCGGGGAAATTGGGGCAGGCAAGGAACTTGCCGAAGCGGCCCATTTTATATACCATCATCGCGCCGCATTTATCGCATACAACATCCGATACTTCATCGGGCACGTTGACTTTCTCTATCGTTTCGGACGCCTTTTCAACATCCTGCATGAACGGGCCGTAGAACTCCCGCACAACGCTCTTCCACTCGCATTCACCGTCTTTGATATGGTCAAGCTCGCTTTCCATATCCGCCGTAAACTTAACGTCCACTATGTCCTTAAAGTTATCCTTCATTATTTGGGTAACGATAAAGCCAAGTTCGGTTGGGTAAAGCGTTTTCTTTTCGCGTTTAGCATAGCCGCGCTCGATTATGGTCGAAATTGTGGGCGAATACGTGCTCGGCCTGCCTATGCCCTTTTCTTCAAGGGTCTTGACGAGCGTAGCCTCGGTATAGCGCGGTGGCGGCTGGGTAAAGCGCTGCTCACTTTCTATTTTATGCGCGGTAAAAACATCGCCTTGGTGTATTTCCGGCAGCGTAACGTCCTTTTCCTGCACGTCATCGCGGCCTTCTATATAAACCACGGTATATCCGTTGAACATGGTGCGCTGGCCGCTTGCGCGGAATGTGCAGCCGTTTGCATCAAATGAAACGGTATTGGTTTCGTATACCATTTCCGTCATCTGGCTGGCCATAAAGCGCTCGTATATCAGCTTATAAAGCTTAAACTGCTGATTGCTCAGCGAATCCTTTACCTCCGCCGGGGTAAGCTCAACATATGACGGGCGCACGGCTTCATGCGCGTCCTGCGCGCCCTTGCGGCCCTTGTATATATTCGGCCTTGCGGGAACGTAATTCGCGCCGTATTTGCTGCCTATCAGCTCCAGCGCTGCCTTCTGCGCCTCTTCCGATACGCGCACGGAATCCGTCCTCATGTAAGTTATAAGTCCCGTCACACCCCTGCCCTGAAGCTCTATACCTTCATAAAGCTGCTGGGCAACGAGCATTGTAAGCTTTGCCGTGAAGCCAAGCTTTCGTGAAGCTTCCTGCTGCAGGCTGCTTGTTGTAAACGGCGCGGGCGCATGGCGCGTTTTTACGGCGTTTTTAACATCCGTCACGTTAAAGTTTGCGCCTGTTGCCGCATCTACCACTTTTTTCGCATCCGCTTCGCATTTAAGCTCAGTCTTTTTATCGCCGTAGCCATAGAACTTTGCATCGACCGCCTTCTTTATTCCCTTAGCCTTCAGGTTTGCACTCACCGTCCAGTATTCTTCAGGAACAAAATCGTTTATCTCCTGCTCGCGGTCGCAAATTATGCGCGTGGCTACGGACTGCACGCGACCTGCGCTAAGTCCCTTCCTTACCTTTGCCCAAAGTATGGGGCTTATTTTATAACCCACCAGTCTGTCCAGCACGCGCCTTGCCTGCTGCGCGTCAACAAGGTTCATATCTATGCACCTTGGATGCTTCACGGAATTTTTGACCGTGTTTGCGGTTATTTCATTAAAGACTATGCGGCAGTTTGACTTTGGATCAAGCTTAAGTATATGCGCAAGGTGCCAGCTTATGGCTTCGCCTTCCATATCAGGGTCGGTCGCGAGCAGAACGCGCTTTGCTCCCTTGGCTTCGCGCCTTATGCGGTCCAGTACCTCTCCGCGTCCCCTAAGCGTTATGTACTTGGGCTCAAAGTCATTCGCCTCGTCCACACCAAGCTGACTTTTAGGCAAATCCCTTACATGGCCGTTCGATGCGACCACCTTATACTTGCTGCCCAAAAATTTGCCGATCGTCTTAGCCTTGGCCGGAGACTCGACTATAACCAGATTATCTGCCATTTATATACCCCCTCCTGGGATCAGTTTACTTCGTTTTCATTACAAGCTAAAAAGCCTGCCCACAGATTGCTTAATTATTCCCGAAAATTCCATCGCTGTCAAGGTTGAATTTAGCATACCTGCATCAAAACCCGTAAGTTCCGCCAATTCGTCATATGTTCTTTCTCCCGCCATAAGCAGCCTGTGTATCAATTCCTGCTCAAACGAAAGCTCCGCAGGAGTCACCGCCTTGCGCTCCTCTGCCATAGGTTTTATGCCGTATTCTTCAAGCACGTCCTCCGCACCGAGCGTTATTTTGGCAAGCCCTTCGCGTATCAAATTATTTGTGCCCATGCTCAGTTCATCGCTCACCCTACCTGGAATTGCAAAAACATCCCTGCCCTGTTCAAGGGCGCAGTCAACGGTTATGAATGTACCGCTCTTTTCCCGCGCTTCAACAACTATCACCCCGCGTGACAGGCCGCTTATTATCCTGTTCCGCATTGGGAAATGGCTTGGCGTAGGCGCAATGCCGGGCATAAATTCGGACACTATCGCCCCGCGCTTCGCTATAAGGTCGTATACGTCCCTGTTCACGCTCGGATAAACAACGTTCGGCCCGTTGCCAAGCACGGCTATTGTCGGATAATCGTTGCCTTCGGCGTCCAGCGCGCCTTCCGCTGCGACCCTATCCAGCCCGTAAGCAAGGCCGGATACTATGCATGCGCCTGAGCGGGCCAGGTCCTCTGCCAGCTGCCGCGCCATGCGCCTGCCGTAGTCCGATGGCTCTCTTGCACCTATTATCGCTATCGGCAGCCTGTGTTCGGCGTACAGCGTTCCCTTATAGAACAGCACATACGGCGGATCGTATATATTCTTCAGCAAAACCGGATAACAGTCCGAATTTATCGTTGCAACATTTATGTCAAGCTCTTCAAGCCGCTTCTCTATACGGTCTATGTATCTTTGTGTCGCGTGGTTATGCATATCCTCGCGGCGTTCATCATTAAGAAATTTGAATTGCGGTATTTCGTTTTTTGCCGCCGCGCGGAAGGCTTCCGCCGCGCTGCCGTCGAATGCATCCAGCATTTTTCTTACGCGCGCCGTGCCGGAGCCAAGCGTTATATTGAGCCATAATAATGCCCTGTCCTCATCGCTCAGCCTTATTTTCATTTTATTTCGCCCCAATATTTGGATTCAAGGCTCCTATATTGTATGGCTTCGGCAATATGCTCCGCCTTTATTTGTTCGCTCCCCGCAAGGTCAGCAATCGTGCGGGACACTTTAAGCAGCCTTGTATATGCGCGTGCGCTAAGCTTAAGCGCGGCAAACGCCTTTTTCATAAGCGACTCGGCATCGCTTGTAAGCACGCAGTATTGGTTTATCATGCGGTTTGTAAGCTGCGCGTTGAAAAGTATGCCCATACCTGCGTAGCGGCGCGTCTGTATGGCCCGTGCGGCATTGACGCGCGCACGGATGGCGCTTGAAGGCTCTCCGCAGCTTCGGCCGGCAATGTCGTTATAGCCAACCTCGCCCATTTCCACATGAATGTCAATACGATCGAGCATCGGCCCACTTATGCGGTTTCGGTAACGTTGTATCTGCTGCGCGGTACAGCGGCACGGAGTTATTCGCGAACCGTAGTTTCCGCATGGGCACGGGTTCATTGCCGCCACAAGCATGAACTGCGCCGGATACGTGCTGCGTGCCGACGCCCGCGTTATCGTTACAAATCCATCCTCAATGGGCTGGCGCAGTGCTTCAAGCGTGTCTTTCCTAAACTCCGGAAATTCGTCAAGGAACAGCACGCCGTAATGCGCAAGACTTATCTCTCCGGGCATTGCGCGCGTACCACCGCCTATGAGCGAGGCCGACGACGCCGTATGATGCGGCGCACGGAACGGCCTTTCGCTAACTATTCCGTTTTTGCCCTTCATTGCGCCCGTAACGGAGTGTATTTTGGTTATTTCAAGGGCTTCTTCAAAAGTAAGCTCAGGAAGTATAGACGGGATGCTTCTCGCAAGCATTGTTTTGCCGGAGCCCGGCGTACCCACAAGCAGCAGATTATGCCCGCCCGCAACGGCTATTTCCGCCGCACGCTTGGCGCCCTGCTGCCCGCGTATGTCCATAAAATCCTGCGCGTATGTTATGTTTTCCGTGTTCCAATGCTGCGGGGCATATATGTTGGGCTGTTCGCGTCCCATTATCGCGTCCACAACGCCCTTCAAATCGTGCGCCGCGGCTATCTTAACCCCTTCAACGTATGATGCTTCAGCTGCGTTATCTTCAGGCAAGAACGCTTTTGTTATGCCGTCCTTATAGGCGCCTATCACCATGGGCAGCACGCCCGGTATACTGCGCACTGTTCCATCCAGCGCCAGCTCGCCAAGGAACATGTATTCGTCCGCTCGCTTCTGATCTATCTGCCCGGTTGCGGTTAGCAAACCTATCGCTATCGGCAAATCGTAAAAGGAGCCTTCCTTTCGCGTGTCTGCAGGGGCAAGGTTTACGGTTATGCGGCCTATCGGGTATGTGAAGCCGCTGTTCTTTATCGCCGCGCGCACGCGCTCCTTTGATTCACGCACGGCGGCATCCGGTAGCCCAACGGTTTCATATGCGGGCATGCCGCCCGATACGTCTATTTCAACAGTTACAGCATAACCGTTAAGTCCTATCAGTCCATAGCTTTTTATTCGTGAAAGCATAGATCGGTCCCTCCGCCGCGCGTAATATTTATCAGTTGCCTCCGTTTTCCTCCGGATGCGTTTCCTTGTTGAATACAAACAGTTTTGTAAGTACGAAGTTTGCCACAGCCGAAAATACCGAAGCCGGTATTTTGCAGATAAGGTCGCTGGATATGCTTATGGCCTTGCCGAATATATTCACGGCAACGTCCTGATTTATGCCTATTGGGTTTTTGCAGACCCACAGCACCCCAAGCGACACGCCAAGCGACAATACGTTTACCAATATAAACATGAGAACGGTTTTAAGGCTGTGGTCCCGTTCCTTTTTGAATGTCCATTTGGAGTTCCATATATAGCTGTTCAGTATACCCGCACTGTATGAAAACACCTGCGAAAGCATATAGTTCATACCCGCATGGGTCAGCAGCCAGAATACTATGAAATCCACCAGCGTGTTGGTAACGCCAACCGCGCTGAACTTTATAAACTGCCAAACGGTCTTTTTAGCCTCGTTTTTTGCGTTTTGCATCTATCCACCTCTTTTATTATGCCTTAATATCCCAAAAATGTCCAGCTTGGCAGCCATTCAAGCATTTTTATATACCCGCGTGAGCATACAACGCCCGTTATGGCCGGATAAAACAGCGCAAACAGCGCCACCGCCGCGCCGAGCCATATCCATTTTACGCATTTATACCGCCCGTCAAGCTGCTCCTTCTGCATCAGTGCACGCACCGATATGAGTATTATGAACGGTACGGACGCAAAGTAATGATAAATAAACGTACAGCGCGGCACCAATACCCACGGTATATATTCAGCCGCAAGGCCGATAAGCAGAACCATCCATATCCTGTCCGTTTTCATCCTGCCGCGTATCAGTCGGCCGATTATAACAACGCTCACAACAAGGCATGTCCACCACACGGCCGGATTGCCCATTGCGGATATTGTACCCACATAGCCTTCGCTTACATCATATGTGACGTAATACCACATCGGCCTTATTATAAGCGGCCATTGCCACCACGGCGACTGATACGGATGCGTGGCCTTCAGCCCGCCATGATAGCTGAGCATGAACTTCTGCACTCCCCATATGCCCTCAAGGTCGTAATGCGATTCGCTGAGTACATACGGTATATAGGACGCAAGATATATCGCGACCGGTATGGCTATATAGAATACGCAGCACCAAAGGAGCGTTTTTATAGTGTTCTTCCAAAACGGCGCAACCGCCGCGCGGACAGCTTCATCTTCGCTGTTTCTAAGCGCCATATACTCTTTATACCGCCTTATCAGCGACATGAAAAGCAGCACCGCAAGGCCAACGCCCGCATAGATATCTATCCATTTGCTCGCCGCGCCAAGGCCGAAGAACAAACCCGCAAGGAACAGCGGTTTAAGCGTTTTCTTCAAGCCGTCGCTATAAAAATTCATGCAGTAATACTGATACATATAGTAATACATCAATATTATAAAGAACACGCCGTAAACGTCTATGGTAGCTATGCGCGTCTGCGTATAATGCATAAAATCGAATGCAAACAATCCTGCCGTGAGCAGCGCATATTCGCTTTTCTTAAACAGCCGCTTTGCAAACGCATACATTATGGGCACCATGCCTATTCCAAATAATGCGCCCACAACGCGCCAACCGAACGCATTCATACCGAACACCGCTATGCCTAGCATTATGAATATCTTGCCGAGCGGCGGATGGGAATTTTCGTACGGCTTTATGCCATGCAGATGCTCGTATGCCGTGCGTGCATGGTACAGTTCGTCAAAGTACATGCCGTACATATACGTTCTGTTTTCAGGCACGGTATCCGCTTCATCAAACAACGCCTGCGCTTCGCCTTCCGCATGCACGGCTATTACGTTCCTGTCCGCATCAAGCATGGCAATTTCATTGAACCAAACGGAGTCGCTCGTCACGCTCAGCGTGATATGGCTGCCCTTCAAGCCGCCACCTATGCTCTTCCAGCGGAACATATCGCCGTTTATCTCGTCATAGGTAACGCAGTTGCCTTCATCGTCCGTTAATGTTATGCTGCCGGTATACAGCCCGCCGTATACCCATATATCGTCAACGCCGGCATCGGCATCTATCGTTATTTCAACTGTGTCCCCGCTTTTACCAGTCCAATAATTCTCCGGCGCAACTGTGGTGCCAAGGTTTATAAGCGCTATAATGCCATATATCACCGTGAGCGCTATAACGAATATCCTATCCCGCTTGGTATAATTCAGCTTTGTGTTCACCGGTTCCGGCAATGCGGTTATTTCTTCCCTTTCCGGTTTCTTTTCGGCAAACGCAGGGCGTATCCTGCCACGGAATATGATATCAAAGCACGCAATGCTCAAATATACAAACCCCGCCAAATTTATTATGCAGCCCGCGATCATAAGCGCCGTATAATAATCCGTGCGCCAGCTTTGGTTGCTGACAATTATAAAGGCATAGCACGCATTGTAAAGCGCCGCAGCCGTAAGCCATAAGAACGAAACAAACAGCCGCCTGTCCCTATAATAAACGAATGCTACAAGAATAAGCAGAAGCGCCGGAACAAGATACCTTTCGTGCATATAGTGTCCCAGTTCAAACAGCGCGATTATAAGATAACCCGCGCTAAGCGCCAAACAGCCGCGGTTCTTGCCGTGCCCCTTTATATACATCAATATGCTTGCCGTAACGCTCAGCGCTATAAGCACCGTGCCAAGCTGGGCATAGGTGAATATGAACAGTACGCTGTCAGCATTCTTCCAGTTGCCGCCAAGCAGGGCCATAAGGTTGAATGCTTCTACGCTGCCGTAATTATAGCTTGTGGCCGTACCTATAAGCTTATCCAGAAACCACAGTGGCTGCTGATCCCCCTTAAACGGCCATGCTATTATGAAAAGCATCGCAACCGCGCCTATAATTGCGGCAGCAGTCTTTGCGGCCTGTTTCACTCTATGTTCCTTTTCATCATATATGCGGCAGAAATATGCCGCCGCCAGCAGTGGCCCTACCATAAGCGCCTGTGGTTTTGTCATTATCGCCGCGCCGTAAACTATGCCGGCGAGTATTTCCTTCTTTTCGTCAAATAGCCATATGGTCAAAAGCAGCATCAGTGCCAACACCTGGTCTATCTGCCCCCAGCCGCCGCTGAGGAAAGCGAACAGCGGGCTTATGGCCACAACAGCCGCCAGCACCAACGGAAGCCTGCCCCAGCGCGCAGCATCCCTACAGCCGCTCTTCGCAAGCTTTTTTGCCAACCTGTACACAACATAGGCCGAGACTATATCCGCCAGTATGCCAGGCATTTTGGTAATGAGCGCATATGCGGCCGAAGCATAGCTAAGCCCAAGCAGCTTTGCTATGCCGGACGTTATATACAGCACGTACATATATCCCGGCGGATAATCCGCAAACATGCCGGAATTATAGAAAGCGGCCAAACCGCCCTCATTCAAATGATAGCCCCACGCCATGAAGCAGTTTATATCAGTCGGATGCCCATAAAACACAAGCGAGCATACTACGCGCACAATAAACGCAAGTACCAATATTGCGGCAAGCTTTGCGCCGTCCCCCTTCTGCTCCACTTCAAGCGTAAGCTGTTCGGTTTCAATAAACCTGCCGTATATTATCGCCCCGAAGAAAACCGTTGCAAGCACGGCCAGCATAACGCGGCCGCTTTCGGGAAAATCGCCTTCCGTCGATTCGTCCTCATCCGCGGCATTATCCGCCGCACCAACCGTAGCAAGCGAAAAATCGACAGCATGGCCCGAATATGACTCAAGCCTTTCCATGCTTATGTCCCTGAACCATGCTTCGCCGTTTGAAAGCGCACCGTAGCCGCCCACGCGCACGCATACGGTGAGTTCGGTTTGATCTTTGCCGGTTTTGCCGATAAGCTCTACCGTTTGCCAATCCGTTTGGCCATATACGCCATCGCTTGCGGCAAGTGAACCGTCTATCGATATGTTCGCGCCCGCGCCGCCGTAAACATCCGCCGTTTTAACGGCACAGCTTATCCTGTAATAGCTGTTCTTGTCCACGTTCATTGTGCGGCAAAGGCGAATATCGTTGCCTTCATCCCCCGCTGCGCTTATATGCACAACGCCGTCCCGGTTTTCAATGCTTCCGTAAGCATCGCCTTCATACCAGGCCTGCTTGTGCCATTGCCCCTCCGCTCCAAAGCCGCCGGACAGCATATTTTCCCCGTCCGCAAAGCAAAGCGCAGGCAGCGCAAGCGCCAAAAGTGCCAGAATAAATGCAAAAAATCTCTTTTTCATATAGTACTCCGCATAAGCTTTAAGCAGGCATACTGCTCCAATATATACATATAGGATACCACATTTTGTCTTATACAGACATACAATATCAAAAATTCATAATATATTAACTTAGTTCAAACGAAATGCGTCCATGATGTGCTCCACCTGCAGCGTGTCAAGATCAACCTCAATCACGTCAAAGCGAATAAAATTATCTATCAAGCCCGTATTCACGGCGTATATTTGTGCGGCCTTAATAATGTTTCGCTGCTTTGCCGCGGTAACAGCCTCGCGCCCCGTGCCATATTCGCTTCCATGGCGCGCCTTTACCTCCACAAACACGAGTGTGTCCCCATCCATAACTATAAGGTCTATTTCGCACTTTGCCGCGCGGAAGTTGCGGTCACGATAAACATATCCTTGTTTAAGCAAGTATTCAAGCGCGGCATATTCGCCCCGCTTGCCGCGCTCAATATTATTCATTGTTTTTCTCCCAAAATCTTGCCAATAAAGCTCATGCGGTGTATTGGGCATGGGCCGTATTTTTTCAGCGCGGCAATATGCTCCGCCGTACCATAGCCCTTGTTCCGCTCAAAACCATATTCGGGATACTTTTCGGCCATTTGGCACATATACGCATCCCTTTTTACCTTTGCAGCTATGCTTGCCGCGCCGATGAGATAGCTTAACGCATCGCCATGGATTATGGAATGCTGCTCAGCCGGTATATCAAGCCCCTTCACGGCGTCTATAAGCACATGGCTGCAATCATGCTCCATGGCAAAATAAGCCTGCTTAAACGCCTTTTTGGTGGCATTGAGTATATTTAGTTCGTCTATCTCCCCATTTGTACACCAGCCGTAGCCTATTGCAAGCGCCTGCGCTTCTATTAGGGGCGCAAGCTTAGTCCGCCTTAGTTCCGTTACCTTTTTGGAATCGTTTATGTGTTCAATAAGCGGCTCACTCGGCAGTATTACACAGCACGTTACAACGGGCCCTGCAAGCGGGCCGCGGCCAACCTCGTCCATACCGGCTGGATATATGCCCGCGTTCCAGAATTCTCTTTCGCGTTTTGTCAGCTCATGCAGCCTTTCCTTCTCGTTTATGCGCGCCATGTTTATCTCCCTATCAATACTCTATATCGGGCGATTCAAGCGTTATTTTGGCTATCCTGCCCGCGCGGAATTCATCCAGCACTATACGCGCCGCACGCTCCGTATCCATCACGCCGCCCTGCAATATAAATCCACGCGAACGTGCAACGGCTTCAAGCAGCTCATGCGCGGCCATACCGTCCTCAATCTTTTTATAGCGTTCCTTCAATGCATCGGGGCATATTGCCATAAGCTCGCAGAGCATATCCGCCGCAAGCCTTTCCGCATCCATAATATCGTCATTTATGGAGCCTATGTATGCAAGGTGCTTCGCCAGCGCTTCGTTTTCAAGTTTTGGCCAAAGCAGACCCGGCGTATCCATCAATTCAAGGTACGGCGATACCTTTACCCACTGCTTGCCTTTTGTAACGCCCGGCTTATCGCCAACCTTAGCCTTGGTTTCGCCGGCGATACGGTTTATAAATGTGGACTTGCCAACATTGGGTATGCCTACAACCATTGCACGCACGGTCTTTATAACGCCCTTTTCCTTCATCTTTGCCACTTTATCGGCAGCCGCAGCCTCTATCAGCGATACTGCTGCCTTACGCTTTGCGCTTGATGTGGAAACAAAAGCAATGGCATTTATATTCTGCTCCTTGTAGTATTCTACCCACTTTTTGGTCTGCTCCGCCGAGGCAAGGTCGCTTTTATTAAGCAAGATCACCCTGCTTTTCTGGGAAAACAGCGCATCGAAATCCGGATTGCGCGTGGCCAGCGGCGCGCGTGCGTCAACCAGTTCCACAACAACGTCTATCAGCTTCAGGTTTTCTTCCAGCATACGCCGCGCCTTGGCCATATGCCCTGGATACCACTGTATCTGCATAAAAATATCTCCTGCTATAATTAAGCCCCCAGTGGCATAAAGCCTTGGGGGCTTGGTTTGATCGTTTAGGTAAACTTATTTCTCGTCTATACGCTCGACGACCTTGGCAGCCTTACCTACGCGATTGCGCAGATAGAACAGCTTGGCGCGGCGAACCTGACCATGGCGCAGCACTTCGATGCGGCCGATGCGGGGGCTGTTGTAGGGGAAGGTCCTCTCTACGCCGATACCGTAGGATATCCTGCGGACAGTGAAGGACTTGCGAATGCCGCCGCCCTGAATCTTAATAACGACGCCTTCGAAGTTCTGAAGCCTCTCGCGGGAGCCTTCTATGACCTTTACGAATACGCGGACGGTATCGCCCACTTCCAGCTTGGGCAGGTCTGTACGAAGCTGCTCCTTTTCAAGTTCCCTGATGATGTCTGCCATTTTTATTTCTCCTTCCTTAGACGTTCGTATAGGCCATTACACCCACATTGGACCGCCCGTTTGTCACAAAGGGCATTATAACACAGCCGCACTTGCAATGCAAGCCATTTTTTGCCCGTTTATCTTGCTTTTTCATCCTTTTTTATGGACTGGATGAATGCTATGTCCTTTTTGTTGAGTTCAACGTGTTCCATCAGCTCCGGACGGCGCGATAGCGTAAGTTCAATGGCCCTGTCCCGCCGCCAGCGCTCTATCAGCGCATGGTTACCGTTCAGCAAAACTTCCGGCACCTTCATGCCGCGAAACTCAGCCGGGCGGGTATACTGCGGATATTCAAGCAGCCCGTCTGAAAACGATTCCGTCTCCGCCGATTCGCTGCTACCCAATACGCCGGGTATAAAGCGGGCGATGCAGTCTATTGCCACCATTGCGGCAAGCTCGCCGCCCGTAAGCACATAGTCCCCTATGGAAAGTTCTTCATCCATGGCGCAGCTCACGCGCTCGTCTATGCCCTCGTAATGCCCGCAGAGGAAAAGCAGATGCTCCTCCTTAGCCAATTCCCGCGCCACCTCCGGCGAAAGCGTTCTGCCGCGCGGGGAAAGCAGTATCCTCCTTGCTTTATGCTCGGGATCTACCGCGTCCAGACATGAATAGATGGGCTGGGCGAGCATTACCATGCCGGCGCCTCCGCCGAACGGATAATCGTCCGTATTATGGTGCTTATTTTCGGAATACTGCCGTATATCGCAAAGGTTGAATTCGAGTATGCCCTTCTGTGCAGCCCTGCCGAGTATGCTTGCGCCCAATACGGGCGGGAACATCTCGGTAAAGGTTGTAAGTATGTCAATCCTCAAACAGGCCAACCTCCTCAAGCACCTTAGAATCCAGCACCATGCACCGGTTTTCAACATCGGTCGAAATTATCGCGCGCTTAAGTGCAGGCAAAAGCAGCTTCTTTTCGCCCGATATTTCATATACATCATTTGCGCCAGTTTCAAACACGTCCGTAAGCGTGCCAAGCTCGCGCCCGGTATCGTCACTCACCCTGCAGCCTATAAGATCCTCCACAAAGTAGGTATCCTTGGGAAGCTTCATTGCATGCGCCCTGTCCACGCATATATACGCTCCGCGAAGCGCCTCCGCATCATCACGCGAAGCGCTGCATGATATGCTCATATATACCGCGTCTTCCTTCACGCCAACGTCCGATACGGTTATAGGCTCCCTTACACCGTTGCGCTCTATATAGGCTTCCCTAAGCCTTTTATAGCGCATCAGCGAATCAGACATGGGTTCAAGCTTTACCGCCCCATGAACGCCGTGAGGCCGCACAATGCGGCCTATTCTGAAAAATTCGCACAGCGCAGCCATATTAGACTATCTCTACGATGTATTTTTTGTTTTCCTTGACAGAGGCGGCCTTGACCACGCAGCGGATAGCCTGGGCTATGCGGCCCTGTTTGCCTATCACCTTGCCCATATCCTCTGCGGCGACGCTAAGCTCTATTACGGTAGCCTTGTCGCCTTCTTTTTCTTCAACCTTGACCTCGTCAGGCTTGTCCACTAAGCTCATCGCTATAAACTTTACCAGTTCTGACATGGACTGCCTCCCGTTCGCTTCCTCCGTCACTGTATCGCTCCGCTCTTCTTGAGCAGGCCGCGTACGGTATCGGTGGGCTGTGCGCCGTTCTTTATCCACTGCTGAGCCTTTTCGTTGTCCACCTTTATTTCGGCGGGGTCGGTCAGGGGATTGTAGTAACCGATTTCCTCAACGAAAGCGCCGTCGCGGGGAGCGCGGCTGTCCGCAACCACTATACGGTAGAAAGGAGCCTTCTTGGCGCCCATGCGGCGAAGTCTGATTTTAAGCATTGTTGTGTCCTCCTGAAATATATGTTGTTTACACTTTTTATATCGAAAACGGCTTTACCGTAATCGTTCATCCTTTAGAAGCCGAACGGGAAGCGGCGCTTGCCCTTCTTGCCGCCCTTTTTACCTTTTCCGGTAAACTGGCGCATCATTTTGCGCGTGGCTTCAAACTGGTTTATAAGCCGGTTGACCTCCTGGATGGTGGTTCCGCTGCCGCGCGCTATCCTGCGCCTGCGGCTGGCGTTCAATATGTCCGGCTTCCTGCGCTCCTTAGGCGTCATGCTCTTTATTATTGCCTGTGTGCGCGCAACCTGCTTTTCGTCTATTTCTATGTTGCCGAGCTTTGATGCGTCCATGCCGGGTATCATGCCCATTATGTCCTGCATAGAGCCCATACTCTTCATCTGTTCAAACTGGTCAAGGAAATCTTCCAGCGTGAACTCATCGTTCCTCAGCTTGGCTTCAAGTTCAACGGCCTTCTTTTCGTCAAAGGCACTCTGTGCCTTTTCGATAAGGGTGAGCATGTCGCCCATGCCGAGTATTCGGCTGGCCATTCTGTCCGGATGGAACGGCTCAATATCCGTAAGCTTTTCACCTGTACCGGAGAACTTGATGGGCTTGCCCGTAACGGCCTTAACGCTCAGCGCCGCGCCGCCCCTTGTGTCGCCGTCAAGCTTGGTCACTATAACGCCCGTAAGTTCCAGCTTTTCATTGAAGGCCTTTGCAACATTCACCGCATCCTGACCGGTCATCGCATCGATGGTAAGCAGTATTTCTGCCGGCTGAACCGCATCCCTTATCGCGGCGATCTCGTCCATCATGCCTTCGTCTATATGCAGCCGGCCTGCGGTATCGATTATAACAAGATTCTTCAGTTGCCTGCGTGCTTCCTCGACGCCAAGCTTTGCCGTTTCAACGGGGTCTGCCTGCCCACGCTCAAACACCGGAACCCCTACCTTGGAGCCAACGACCTTCAGCTGGTCTATTGCCGCGGGGCGATATATATCGCACGCCACAAGCATGGGCGACTTGCCGTATTGCTTGGAAAGATAACCTGCAAGTTTGCCCGCCATAGTGGTCTTACCCGCGCCCTGAAGACCCGCAAGCAGTATCACGCTGGGGCTTTTGGAACCGAACTCTATTTTGGAACCCGTTCCGCCCATAAGCGCGGTAAGCTCTTCATTTACTATTTTTATCACCTGCTGGGCCGGTGTAAGGCTTTCCAGTACCTCCGATCCGACTGCCCTTTCGGTGACCTTATTAACAAAGTTCTTTACAACGGCAAAGTTAACGTCCGCCTCAAGCAGCGCAAGCTTTACCTCGCGCATGGCCTCGCGCACTTCTTTTTCGCTCAGCTTGCCCTTGCCGCCAAGTTTTTTAAAAACGTTTTGCAGTTTTGAGGAAAGCCCTTCAAATGCCATTGTTTCCCTCTATCCTTTCAATAAGGGCATCCAAACCCTTTTGCATATCTTCGTCTGCGCTGTTCTTCCGCATTTCGTTTATGCTTGCTATCAGCGCCATGTCCCTTGCAAGGAAGCCAAGCTTCGCTTCGTATTGCTCCAGCTGATCCTCGCCGCGCAGTATCGCATCCCGCACGGCCTGGCGGGAGACGCCTTCCCTTTCGGCAATTTCTGCCAGCGAGCAATCCTCGTTCAGGCTCTGCTCAAGCGTTGCCCTTTGCCTTTCCGTAAGCAGCGCGCCGTACCAATCCAGCAGCAGCCCGAGCCTAAGCCGCTTATCCATGCTTCAGACCTCCTGTAAAGGCTTCAAGCTTTACACCTTTGCTATTATAGCAAATAATACGGAGATGTCAAGTAATTTTTGCCTGCATCTCCGTATTATATTTCTTTTTTAGTTACGCGAACATTTTTCCGCGTCTATCGCAAGCACGAACATAAGCACATACAGCGCGTCATTTGGGTTTGCAACATCCAGCACATATGTATCCGTCCAGTTGAGCAGTTCCTTGGATACCGTCGCTACCGTTGCGCCATATGTGTTAACTATGGTATAGTCCCATTCAAGGAAATTTCCTTCCATGTGCCAGCCGTTGAAGTCTATATTATAGCGCGGGGTAAAAAGCGAAAACTCCTTGCGTATGCTGCCGAGAAATTCATTTCCTGCATACAGTTCAAACGCGGGCAGGAACGTAAAAACCCTTTCCTTGACAGTGCCTATTTCATTGCCGCTTGGGTCGAATATCTTCAGGCAATGGCCCCACGAAAGCTGGCCCTTTACCTCGTATGCCGTTTCGCCCGATTCATAGTATATGTCATAACTGTCGAACCAGGAGAAGAAACGCTGTTTGAATAGCAGTTTCACTTTATATCAGCGCCTCCGCAAATGCGTCCGCATCAAACGGTCTCAGATCGTCTATCCCTTCACCAACGCCTATGAAGCGTACCGGCAATCCCAGCTCATTCTTTATGGCCACGGCCATGCCACCCTTGGCCGTGCCGTCAAGCTTGGTTATTATAACGCCTGTAAGTCCCGTGCTTTCGCCGAACGCGCGCGCCTGAATTATGGCGTTCTGCCCCGTTGTTGCGTCCAGCACAAGCAGCGCCTCGACCGGCACGCCCGGCAGCTCCCTGTCAAGCACGCGGCGTATCTTTTCAAGCTCACTCATAAGGTTCTTTTTGTTATGCAGCCTGCCCGCCGTGTCGCAAAGCAAAATGTCGCGCTTGCGTGCCTTGAAACTTGCCGCCGCATCGAACACCACCGCCGCAGGGTCGGCGCCTTCGCCGTGCTTAACTATCTGCACCCCGCTGCGCTCCGCCCAAACGGTGAGCTGCTCCGCCGCCGCCGCGCGGAACGTATCCGCCGCGGCCATCATGGGCTGCCGGCCTTTGGAAATATAGTACGCCGCAAGTTTGCCTATGGATGTGGTTTTACCAACGCCGTTAACGCCAACTATCAGCAGAACCGCAGGCCCATTGTCCGCGGCAAATTCGCTGTCCGCCCGCATTTCGTCCGCAACTATGCGCCTAAGTTCCTGCCGTGCTTCGGTGCGGGTCTTAATGCCCTTTTCGTCAAGGCTATCCCTCAGCGCATCTATAAGCCTTTCAGCCGTATCAATGCCCATGTCGGCAACTATCATGGCTTCCTCAAGTTCTTCATAGAATTCGTTATTCACGCGCTCCCCGCCCGCAAATATCGCGCCAAGCATGCCGTTCCCGGCCTTGCTCAGGCTTTTCTTCAGTTTTTCAAAAAAGCCCATCTTCTTTTCCATAGTTCCTCCTTATCCGTTGAATCTGGCGGACACCACCTTGGAGATGCCCCTTTCCTCCATCGCCACACCGTAAAGCGCATTACAGACTTCCATACTGCCTTTGCGGTGGGTTATCATAATAAACTGAGTATCCTTTGAATACCGCTGCACATACTGCGCCACGGTGCTTACGTTCACTTCGTCCAACGCGGACTCTATTTCGTCCAGTATGCAGAACGCCGTGGGCTTCAGCTTCAATATGGCAAACAGCAGCGCGATAGCCGTCAATGCCCTTTCCCCGCCCGAAAGTAGGCTCAGTAGCTGCAGTTTCTTTCCGGGCGGCTGGGCAATAATATCTATATTGCAGTTGAGAATGTCGTTCTTGTCGCTGAGCACAAGCTCCGCCTTGCCGCCGCCGAAAAGCTCAGCAAACGTTGCGGAAAAGTTCTGCTGTATTTTTTCAAACTGCCTACGGAATTCGTTTTCCATCGTCCGCGTCAGTTCATCTATAAGCTGGCTTAGATCGGCCTTTGCCGCGGTAAGGTCGGCATACTGCGCACTCATTTCATCGTAGCGCTCCTTAACGCTCTTATAATCATCTATCGCGGCAATGTTAACATCGCCCAGAGCACGTATGGCCTTTTTCAGTTCGTCTATGCGTATGTACGATGCCGTAACGGCTATCTGCCGCCTGTACGGCAGGGCATTGTCATATGTAAGCTCATAATCTTCCCACATTTTATCCTGCGAGGATTTCAGCTCCATCTCTGCCCTGTTCAGGCCCAGTTCGTTTTTATGCAGCCTGTCGCCAAGTTCTTTTGCTTCTTCAGCAACGTTTTCGCGCCGCTGGCGCAGTTCGTCTATCGTATTTAGCCGGTTCGCGCGTTCTTCTTCCATTGTATGCAGCCTGTCCGTCAGCTTATCCACCTCTTGACGTTCTTCGCTTATGCTGCCCTCTATTTCCTTCAGCTTGCCGCTCAGTTCCATGAACCTTCCCGCAAAGCCGGAAATCACGCGCCTGTCTTCCTCTATCGCCGCTGCAAGTGCTTTTTCTTCCTTTGCAAGCCTGTCGTGCTCGTTTTTCAGCGCGACAGCTTCCTTTTCGCTCCTTGCCAGCGCTATGCGGCACTGCGCTTCGCGCTCGGTACATTCGGATAGCTTTGCTTTAAGCGACGAAAGCTCCTGCTGCGCGGCGCGTATATCCGCCTGCGTTGCGGTATTGCTCTGCTCAAGCGTGGATCTATCCTCCGTCGCCGCCTTATAGCGCGCGTCTATGCCGGCAATGTCGTCGTTTATCTGGCTTTCGCCTTCCTCTGCGGCGGAAAGCGCTTCTTCAGCTTCCGAAAGATATTTTTCTATTATGTCCAGCTTCTCGGCATGGGTGGCTATTTCAAGCTCCTTTTCATGCAGTGCGTCCCCCGCTTCCTCCAATGCGTCCTGCGCGCCGGAGAGCGAAGCTTCAAGCCGTGCGTATTCTTCCTCCCGCTGCGCCTTCTCCCTGTCCAGCGCCGCGGTTCGCCTTGTAAGTTCCTCTATCTCGCGCTCGCGACCTATTATGCTGAATTCGCGCTTCTGCACGCTGCCGCCGGTCATCGATCCGCCGGGGTTGACAATATCGCCCTTTAGCGTGGCAATTCTGAACGAAGCCCTCGCCTGGCGGTTAATCGCAATTGCCGCGTCAAGGTCGCTTACTATTACGGTTCTCCCCAGCAGGTTTTCTATTATACCCCTGTATTTTTCAACAAAGCTTACAAGCTCGCTTGCAACGCCTATGAACCCATTCACGCGGCAGCAGTTCAGCTCCCGCTGGTCAAGCATTCTCGCGCGCATTGCGGATATCGGCAAAAACGTTGCCCTGCCGTAGCCCTTGCGCCTGAGGTGCTCAATAACGGCCTTGGCGTCGTTTTCATCCGGCGTTACTATGTTTTGCAGCGCCGGGCCAAGGCTCATTTCTATTGCCGTTTCATATTCGCCGGGTACGCTTATCAGCTCCGCAACAACGCCTTCTATCATGCGCTTTAATGCCGTATCCCGTTCGCTGTCCCGCAACAGGTTTTTTACGCTTGCATAATAGCCTTCATGCGCGCGTTTCATTTCCTCCAGCACTTTCAGTCTGGATTTGCCCGCTTCGCTCTGCTGTTCTGCCCTGCGTGCGTCCTCCCGCGCCTGTTTAAGGCTTTGGTTTATGTTGTTCAGCCTTTGTATCGCGGCCTCGCGCTGCCTTTTGCGCTCTTCTTTTTCGCTGAGCAGCTTATTGTGCTCCGCTTCCGCCCGGGCGTATTCTTCCTTCAGCTCGGTTCGCTTTTCTTCGGCCCGCGCCCTGTTGCGCGCCATGTTTTCCGCCTGAGCCACAAGGCTCTGCCGCATGGTTTCAAAGCGGGATATAAGTATCCTTGCATCGGCAATGCGGTTCATCGCATCTATCAGCGCGGCCTTTTGCTCTTCCAGGCTTTCTTCCTTCTGCTCCGCCTGCGCGCTCAGCTGATTCAGTTCTTCCGCCGCTTGGGCTGCTTCTTCGCGCTTTGCGGAAAGTTCAGCTTCGCTTTCTTCCGCTTTCTTTCGGCTTTCTTCTATCTGCCCCGTCAGTTCATCGTATCGCTTTTCGTTATTGTCAAGCTGGTTCTGCCGCTGCTCCTTTTCGCGCATGAACGCTTCCATACGCTCGCTGAGCACCTTTGATTCGCCCGCGTGGCCTTCAACGCCCGTAGTCATTTTAAGCAATTCAGCCTGTACCTGACTTATGGACGTGTTCAGCGCGCGCTCAAGTTCTTCTTCCTGCGCACAGTTCGCCGCAATGGCGGCCTCTATTTCCTCTTTTTGCTTTTGCTCTTCTCCGATGGATTCTATTGCTTCATTCAGAGTGTTTATGCGTTCGTTGAGCCTATCGTATTGATAAAGAAATACGTTTATCTCTATTTCTTTCAGTTCATCGCGCAGCTTAAGATATTCTCTCGCCGCGGCGCTCTGTTCTTCCAGCGGGCCTACACGTTCCTCAAGCTCTTTTATAATATCGCTGAGCCTATCCATGTTGACCTTGGTGCTTTCAAGCTTCCGCGCGGCTTCCTCCTTGCGCACGCGGAACTTCATAACGCCCGCCGCTTCCTCAAACGCGCTGCGCCTGTCCGCCGATTTTGCGGAAAGTATCTGCTCCACGCGGCCCTGACCTATTATGGAATAGCCCTCGCGGCCAACGCCCGTGTCCCGGAAAAGCTCCGCTATATCCTTCCTTCGGCAGGAGGAACGGTTAATAAAGTATTCGCTTTCTCCGCTCCTATATATGCGGCGCGTAACGCATACTTCGTTAAAATCGGTTGCCAATTCATGGTCGTAATTATCAAACGTGAGCGATACTTCGCCGTAAGAAAGCGGCTTTTTCGCCTCTGTACCGTTGAATATAACGTCCTCCATCTTTTCGCCGCGCAGTGCCTTTGCGCTCTGCTCGCCCAAAACCCAGCGCACAGCGTCTGCAATGTTGCTTTTGCCGCTGCCGTTGGGGCCGATAATTGCCGTTATACCGTCGTCAAATACAATTTCTGTTTTACGGGCAAATGATTTGAACCCGTACATTTCCAGTTTGGTCAGCCTCAATCTTCGTTCCTTTCGGGCTGGGGAATAATGCCCATTTCCTCAAGCGCGGCCTTTGCCGCATGCTGGCCGGCTTCCTGCTTGGTTTTGCCATCGCCGCTGCCTACCACCGCGCCCGCAACCGTAACGTCCATATCGAAAACCTTATTATGGTCCGGCCCGCTGCTGCCCGTAAGCACATATGCTATCTGACCCATATGCCGCTTTTGTACATATTCCTGAAGCATGGTCTTGTAATCCTTATGCGGCCCGCCGCTTACGGCGCTCTGCACCGCCGTGCCGATAAAGCCCATTATAAAGCCCTTTGCCGTATCCATGCCGCCGTCAATGTACAAAGCGCCTATCAGCGCCTCCACAGCGTCGCTCAATATGCTCGGCTTCTCCCTGCCGCCGGAATGATCCTCCCCGCGCCCAAGCAGAAGCGATTTGCCGAGTTCCAGCTTTTTTGCAACGTCATAAAGCGCACCTTCGCATACCGTCTGCGCCCTAAGCCGCGTCATGTCGCCCTCGTTATATTCGGCAAAGCGGTTGTATAGATACTCGCTTACGCAAAGCTCCAGCACCGCATCGCCCAAAAACTCCAGCCTTTCGTTATGCGCGCTTGCCCTGCCGTCCCCTTTAACGTAGGACGTATGCGTAAGCGCCATATCAAGCAGCCTTTTATCATTAAAGCTGTATCCAACGCGCCTTTCCAGCGATTCAAGCTTTTTTCGCCTATCCGCGTCCATTTTTCCTCCTGTGCGGAAAAAAGGGGCTGCCCGCATTGTTCAGGCGGCCCCTATGCTTTCCAGATGGGTTTATTTCTTGTTGATGTAGTTCACTATGTCGCCAACGGTATGGATGTTGGGCAGATCGTCATCGGGTATTTCAATACCGTACTGCTGCTCCAGATCCATTATAAGCTCAACAACGTCCAGTGAGTCGGCCTTGAGATCCTCAATAAGCCTGGATTCCATGGTTATGGACTCCTCGGGAATGTCAAGCTGCCTTGCTATATTCTTGCGTACATTTTCAAACTCCATTTTAAGCGTCCCCTTTCATGCTCTGCTATATTGTTTAAGTTTAGCCCCAGCGGCATAATATGTCAATCCTTCAAAATGCTATACCGCGCCGCATTATGCGTTTATTCCTCATCCGGAAGTGATGCAATGGCCTCGGCTATCTTGGGATTCACATTACCTTTCACAAACAGTTCCGCCTGCCTTATGGCCGAAGCGAACGCCTTTGCATCGGAACTGCCGTGCGCCTTTATTACGCAGCCGTTTATGCCAAGCAGCGGCGCGCCGCCAACTTCTTTATAATCCATCTTCTTTTTGAAGCGGCGGAATGCATCCATTGAAAGCGCCGCGCCGATTTTGGACTTAAAATCGGCCGTAAGCTCTGTTTTGAGCATAGCCATCATTGAACTTGCAAGCCCTTCGGTATATTTAAGCACCACGTTGCCGACGAATCCGTCGCAAACCAGCGCATCGAATTCGCCTGAAAGTACTTCCCTTGCCTCGCAATTTCCGGCAAAGTTTATAGGCGCCGCACTCAGCAGCTTATATGCCGCTTTGGTCAGCTCGCAGCCCTTTTCGGCCTCCTCACCATTGTTCAGCAGCGATATACGCGGGTTCTCCACGCCCATAACGCTTTGCATATATGCGCTTGCCATCACGCCGAACTGCTGCAAATACTGCGGCTTGCAGTCCGTATTTGCACCGCAGTCTATCAGCATTATCCAGCCGCCCTTAACCGTTGGCAACAGCGGAGAAAGTGCCGGACGCTTAACACCCTTTATGCGCTTGACTATAAGCGTTGCACCCGCAAGCAGCGCGCCCGTGCTGCCGGAGGACACGACCGCATCCACCTCGCCTTTTGCTGCAAGGTTCAGCGCCTTTACCATGGATGCTTCTTTTTTTCTTATTGCGGCGGTCGGCTGCTCATGGCAGTCTATCTCCTCCGCCGCGTCAAGTATTGTTATCCTGCCGCTGTTTACGCCCAGCTTAGCAAGTTCATCCTTTATTGCCTGCTCTTTGCCCACAAGTGTTATGGCTATATCTTGATTGGCTGCCGCGGCCCTTACCGCACCCTCCACCGCCGCGCCGGGGCAATTATCCCCGCCCATAACGTCTAACGCTATGCGTATCATATAATCGCAAATATCCTTCCGTATAAAAAATATATGCTATTCTATCACATATTTCTGAATAACGCAAAAAGAGGATACGCGAAACGCATCCTCTATTTACTTAAAGTTCAAATAAATTATTTGGCTTCTTCAACCTTGACGACCTGCTTGCCGTCGTAATAGCCGCAATTCTTGCAAACCCTATGGGCCAGCTTGGGCTCATGGCACTGCGGGCAAGCCACGATGCCGGGGATGGAAAGCTTCCAGTTGCTGCTCCTGCGTGAATCACGCCTCGCCTTGGATGTTTTTCTCTTGGGGACCGCCATTTGTCACACCTCCTTATCCTCGTTAAACAGCGCCTTGAGCTTAGCGAACGGATTATCCTCCTCCGCTTCCTGCTCACAGGAACACTGTACTGTATTCAAATCGCACCCGCATACCGGGCACAGTCCGCGGCAATCATCTTTGCACAGAACATAGTTCTCCATGTTCAGCAATATGGTGTCGCGCACAAGGTCGCTTAGGTCAAGCTCTTCTCCGCTGAACGGATAGGCGTCGCTGTCTTCCGGCGCGTTTTTTTCAAACCGCTCCTCAAACTCATGCGCAAACGGAACCGTAAGTTCCTTCGCACAGCGGGCGCATTCGCCCTTCAGCGCCGTTTTGACGCTGCCTGAGGTTTCAAAGCCGCTCCCGTCGAAAACATAATTTATCTCAACCGTTACATCGTCCGCAAAGCGAATCCACCGGCCGGGATACTCAATGTCCTCTATTCTTTCGCAAAGAACCGCATGCCCTTCGCGCCCGGGAAGCTTAAGCTCCGTTGCCACGTTCAACTTCATAAAAAGTCAACCTCGTCTATTTTATCCGTTGCGATATCGTTTGTCAACAATATCTTGTATCAAAAGCACCGTTTTTTGCGGGTATTTTGCTTATTTGGCGGTAAGAGCAGCCGTATCGCGGGCGATCATCATCTCTTCGTCGGTCGGGATGACGAAAACCTTCACGCGGCTGGTGGGCTTGGAAATCTCAACTTCCTCGCCGCGGGGGCAGGAATTGTTGAAGTCGAAATCAACGTCAACGCCCAGATATTCAAGGCCGCTGAGAACCTTTTCGCGCACGCCGCGGTCGTTTTCGCCAACGCCGGCGGTGAATACTATCGCGTCGACTCCGCCAAGGGCGGCAGCGTATGCGCCGATGTACTTCTTTACTTTGTAGCAGAAGGTGTCAAGCGCAAGCCGAGCGCGCTCATTGCCGTTGTTGGCCGCCTCTTCCAAATCGCGGAAGTCGCTGGATACGCCGGAAATGCCGAGCATACCGCTCTTCTTGTTGAGGTAATTGTCTATGCCCTTCTTGTCAAGGTTCAACCTTTCCATCAGGTAGGTAACGATGGCGGGGTCCATATCGCCGCAGCGGGTGCCCATGGGTACGCCTTCAAGGGGAGTAAGACCCATGGAGGTATCCACGCACTTGCCGCCCTTTATGGCAGAAATACTGGAACCATTGCCCAGGTGGCAGGTGATTATGCGGGTGTCTTCCTTGGGCATGTCCAGTTTGGTCAGCGCGCGCTGAGAAACATACATATGGGAAGTGCCGTGGAAACCGTAACGGCGAACCATGTGCTCCTTGTATGCTTCATAGGGCAGGCCGTACAGGAATGCCTTAGGGGGCATGGTCTGATGGAAAGCGGTATCGAACACGCCTACCATCGGGGTGTTGGGCATTATGGCCTGGCAGGCGCGCACGCCCATCAAATTGGCGGGGTTGTGCAGCGGAGCCAGCGGAGTGAGAACTTCCATTTCTTTTATAAGTTCATCAGTGATTATGACGGACTTATTGAACTTTTCGCCGCCGTGTACAAGGCGATGGCCAACGGCGTCTATCTCGTCCATGCTCTTCACTACGCCGATTTCTGGATCGACCAGCGCATCCAGCACCATGCGGATGGCGTCGGTATGATCCTTCATGTCCTGCTTGAACTCGAACTTACCCTTGCCTTCGGGCTTATAGGTAAGCATGGAGCCTTCTATGCCGATGCGCTCGCAAAGGCCCTTAGCGATAACTTCGCCGTTGTCAACGTTGATAAGCTGATATTTGAGTGAAGAGCTTCCCGCGTTTATAACAAGAACTTTCATTTTTATCTCCATCCTTATATTATTTAATAGCCTGCGCCTGAACAGCGGTTATAGCGACCACGGAAACTATGTCCGCAATGCTGCATCCGCGGGACAGATCGTTGATGGGCTTTGCGAAGCCCTGGGACACGGGGCCTACAGCCTCGGCACCGGCAAGACGCTGCACCAGCTTATAGCCGATGTTACCCGCCTGCAGATCGGGGAATATAAGCACGTTGGCATGGCCGGCAACCTTGCTTCCGGGAGCCTTGAGCGCGGCAACCTTGGGAACCATGGCGGCATCCGCCTGAAGTTCGCCGTCAACATCCAAATCGGGCGCAAGTTCCTTCACCTTGGCAAGCGCTGCGGTGACCTTGTCTACGTTCTCGTGCTTAGCGCTGCCCTTGGTGGAGAATGAAAGCATGGCTACCTTGGGGTCCATGCCGAGCAGGGTCTTTGCGGTGTTGGCGGTGGCAATGGCTATGGAGGCCAGCTCATCGGGATTGGGGTTGATGTTTATGGCGCAGTCGCCGAACAGCATAAGGCCATTATCGCCGTATTCTTTATTGGGTATTTCCATTATGAAGCAGCTGGAAATGGTGTTGATGCCCTTGGCCATCTTTATTATCTGGAGGCCCGGCCTAAGGGTGTTGCCTGTGGTGTTTATTGCGCCGGAAACCATGCCGTCCGCCTTGCCTTCCTTTATCATCATGCAGGCATAGAACAGCGTGTTCTTTATGGTCTCGCGGGCCTTTTCTGGGGTCATGCCCTTGGCCTTGCGCAGCTCGTAAAAGCCGTTTGCATAATGCTCAAAATCGGGATCGGTAAGAGGATTGATTATGTCTATACCGCAGAGGCATACGTTGAATTTCTCCGCAACCTTCTTTATCTCTTCCTCATCGCCGAGCAGCGTGACCTTTGCGATCTTCTCATCGGTAATTATCCTTGCGGCCTGAACGGTGCGCTCCTCGCTGCCTTCAGGAAGCAGAATGTGCTTCACGTCCGCTTTAGCCTTCTCTTTAATGCTGTCCAACACTGACATTTTAGTTTGCTCCTTTCAAAAAAAGCGTATAACTTCTGGCCTCAGGCCACAACTATGTATTATAGCACCTTTTTTGCTTATATCATAGCCATTATTGGGATTTGTGGCGTTTTTTATTCAAAAAGCATACATTGCATGATATAATCGGGTTATAATCCGCTTGGGAGTCAATGTGTTATGACGCGCTGCACGGGCATAATTGCCGAATACAATCCATTCCATAACGGCCACCGCTTTCATATTGAGCGTACAAAGGCGCAAAACGGCGGCCGACCCGTTATAGTTGCCATGAGCGGCTGGTTTGTGCAGCGCGGCGATGTTGCGGCATACGATCCGTATATCCGCGCCAAATGGGCGCTCGAGAACGGAGCGGACATAGTGCTGATGCTGCCGGTCATGTTCTCCATGGCTCAGGCGGAAAGATTCGCTGTGGGCGGCGTAAGCCTGCTCAACTCCACAAGAATAGTCGATTCGCTCTCCTTCGGCGCAGAATGCGGCGATGCTGCAATTCTGAGCCGATTGGCCAATTCGCTAAAATCCGAGTCCACCGAATATAAAGCCGCGCTTGCCTCGGCCCTGTCATCAGGCAAAAGCTTCCCCGCCGCGCGCTCTGCGGCGCTGTGCGCAACGCTCGGCGAGGAGAACGCCCGCCTTCTCTCCTGCGCGAACAACATACTTGGCATTGAATACATAAATGCCATAGCCAAGCTGAATGCCCCCATTGTTCCCATGGCCGTAATGCGCACGGGTGCGCAGCACGATTCTGCCAAAACCGAAAACGGCAGCATGAGCGCATCCGCAATCCGCACAGCACTTTTGGGCGGCAATGCCGGTGCCATACGCCACGCCGTTCCTCAAAGTGTATACAGCGCAGTCGCTGATTTGAGTGTAATGAACATTGAATCCCTGTCTCAGGCCGCTATATATGCGCTGCGCCGGCTCAGCCCAAGCGATATTGCCGCCCTGCCCGATGTTGCGGAAGGGCTTGAGAATGTAATATGTTCCGCATGTCGTGAAAGCAGCGGCTTTGCCGAGCTCACCATGAGTATAAAGAGCAAGCGATACACGCTTTCCCGCATACGCAGAATATGCATAAATGCGCTGCTTGGCATAACAAAAAGCGACTATGCGCGCCATCCGCTGCCGGAGTATATCCGCGTGCTCGGCGCCCGCCGCGAAGCATTGCCGCTGATGGGCGAAATGGCAAAAAAGGCCTCGCTCCCCCTCGTTGCCTGCCGCGCGGACTACGATAAACTCAGCGAAAGCGCAAAAGCAGCCTTTGATAAGGATATTTTTGCTGCCGAAACCGCGCAGTTAAACGGCAAAGCGATAAGTGAATTCAAAAGAAAGTTTATAATTGTCTAAATACTTCCATCCATCTGCTCATACATTATAGCATGAGCAGAAAAATAATCTTTTCATTATGCATGCTGCTTTGCGGCGCGCTTATAGCATTGAATGGCGAAGCAGCCGAGGCTGCACGCAGCGGCTTCGCCCTGTGGCAAAACAGCGTTATGCCTGCACTGCTGCCGTTTTTCGTATGCACGGGGCTTATGCGCAAGCTTGGGCTTATTAGTCTTGGCAATCCGGCGGCGCTTATGGCGCTTTCCTTCATTTCCGGCGCGCCGGGCGGGGCAAGGCTCTGTGCCGGAATATACGGCGACAGCACTCAGGATAATACAGTAATGGCCGCCTCTCTCAATGCACTCAGTCCCATGTTCATTACAGGCGCGTTTGCTTCATCCATGCTGCGCTGCACTCAGGCCGCTATACCGATAGTTTCGGCACAGCTTATAGCCATGCTTGTTTTCTTTATAGTAGCATTAAGAACAACACCCATGCCTACGCGCATTGAAGCACGCGATGAGAAAGTAAACGCCGGCGTGCTATTCGCCGCCAGCGTTACGGAAGCCGCAGCCTCGCTCATATCGATATGCGGCATGATAGTATTCTTTTCCGTTTTGATGCGCATGCTGGAAATAACCGGCCTGTTGAGCATAATCGCTTGGCCGCTCAAGCAGCTTATACTGCTGCTCGGCGGTGCCAGCCAGGCGGCTGAAGTGATGATATGCGCCGCGGTTGAAGCCGCAACCGGCGCGAGCCGCATAGCCGATGCTGCGCTCAGCTTACGGGAAGCCACGGCGCTTGCCGCATTCGCGTTCTCTTTCGGCGGGCTTTGCATAATGGCGCAGAGCATGATATTCATGCGTATAGATATAAAGAAGTATCTGATATGCAAGCTGGCGCAGGGCATGCTTGCCGCGCTGATAGCGTATCTGTTGTTCCCTCTCTGCTGCAATGGTACGCAAAGCGTTACCGCAGAGCCGGAAATAATGGAAACATTAGGGCAAAACAGCCTTTCCGCCCTTGCTATACTTGCCTGCTCGATGGCGGCAATGGGAGCGGTAATGCTTATCTGCGCCGCAAAAGCAAGGTTGGAAAGGCTGAAAAACGCCGATATTGAGCGGGATTAGAGCAGTATTACTCCTGCTTTCTCCGCTTCTTCCATGGTATGCTTATCCCATATGGAGGACTGCACTTCGCCGATGTGCGCCTTTTCAAGCATGAACATGCAAAGGCGGGACTGGCCTATACCTCCGCCTATAGTAAGCGGCAGTTCGCCGTTGAGCAGCGCCTTATGGAACGGCAGCTCCGCACGTTCCTCGCAATGCGCCGCAGCAAGCTGTTTTTTCATTGATTCCTCATCAACCCTTATGCCCATGCTGGATATTTCAAATTCGCTGTCCAGCACGCTGTTATAAAGTATTATGTCGCCGTTGAGTTCCCAATCGTCGTAGTCGGGTGCGCGGCCGTCGTGCGGTTCGCCGTTTGAAAGCACACCGCCTATTTTTTCAACGAATATGGTGCCGTGTTCCTTGGCAAAAAGGTATTCTCGCTCCTTGGCAGTCTTATCCGGATACATATCCAGCAGCTCTTGGCTGGTTACGAACGTTACTTCGCGGTTCATCTGCGCATTAAGCACAGGATACTTCGCCTGCACAACGGCCAGCGTATAGCCAACCGCTTCCACTATTGAACGTACCGTGCGCTCAAGATACGCCCTGTTCCTATCCTGTCTGGTTATCACCTTTTCCCAGTCCCACTGGTCAACGTATATTGAATGCAGATTATCCAGCCTTTCATCCCTGCGGATAGCGTTCATGTCCGTGTAAAGGCCGCGTCCTTCATGAAAATCATAACGCTTCAGCGCATAACGCTTCCATTTTGCCAGCGAATGCACAACCTCTGCATCCCTCCCTGTTGCGGGCGCATCAAAGCGTACAGGGCGTTCCACGCCGTTAAGGTTATCGTTCAGACCCGTATCCGGATATACGAACAGCGGCGCGGATACGCGTTTGAGGTTCAACACGCCCGAAAGCGCTTCCTGAAACGTGGCCTTTATCAGCGCAATAGCGTTTTGCGTGTCATAAAGATTCAACTTGGTTTTGTACCCTTCGGGTATGGTCGTTTGCAGCATTGCCATGGTACTTTATCTCCTTATAAAAAAATAAGCGGCGCTATTCGCGCCGCGGTTTATCATCGTTTATGCGAATTATTCTTCGTCGTCGAAATCATCGTCGTCGAAGTCGATATTCTTCTTTTTCTTTCCAAACAGTTTGCCAAAGAATCCGCCCTTTTCTTCTTCTTCGTCTTCCTCGTCCTCGTATTCGTCCTCTTCCTCGTCATCAAAGGGCTTGGACTTCATCTTGGCCGTATGGGTATGCTTCTTGGGCTCTTCGGCTACGGTTTCTTTCTCTGCCGCGTTCGCATTGCCGTTTTCGTTTTCGGCTGCAGGCTCGGCAGAGGGCTGATTATTGGCGTTTGCAGTATTCCTTGCGTCAAGGTCCTTTCGATTTATAGCAACAAGCTGACGGTACTCATTAAGGAAGTTTTCAAGATCCTTAAGAACATCGTCCGCATAGCACTTAGCATTTTCAAATACAAGGCCGGCGTTTGCTTCCGCCTTCTGCGCAAGCAGCTTCGCTCTGCGCTGCGCTTCCTGATATATCTCGTCCTCGGATACGAGCCTTTCGTATTCGCTGCGCGCCTTTTCTATTATGTCGGCCGCCTTCTGCTTAGCATCGGCCACTATCTTGTCGCCGTCAGTTTCAGCCTGGCTCACAACGTCCCTTGCGTGCTCGTCAGCATTGTCTATCATGGACTGCGCATCGACTATAACGCTGTTGGCCCTGCGGATATCCTCCGGTATTGTGACCTTAAGATCGCCCAGCAGATCCATCATTTCTTCAACGTCTATCACGCGCTTGTTCGCTCCGCCTATTTTTGGACGGGGGCTGTTTTCAACCATGTCTTCTATCTGGCCTATAATGGTAAAAATCTGCATATTCTGGATATTATTGCTCATTTTTTCTCAACCTTTCCAAGGATGTATTCAGATATTTCATTCGGCACCAGCGCGCCGATATCCGCACCGTATTTCATCAATTCGCGCACCGCGCTTGAGCTTATGTGCACATGCGCCGCATCACACGCAAGATACACCGTTTGCACCTCCGGCGCAAGGCGCTTATTAAAGTACTCCATATTGGTCTCGAACTCATAATCGTCATATGAGCGAAGCCCGCGCACTATAAACCCCGCGTCGTGCTTACGCGCGCATTCAACAGTAAGCCCGCTGAAGCTGTCCGCCGCCGCATTCTTTATCCCCTCCGCCTCTATCACGCGGTTTATAAGCATGACCCGTTCCTCATCGCCGAACAGATAATGCTTGGCGGGATTCGGTATAACGCACACGGTAACATGATCGAATATTTCGCATGCCCGCTTGAGTATATCAAGATGCCCAACCGTAAACGGATCGAAGCTTCCCGGAAAAACAGCGTTTTTCATTCTTCTCCTTCCAGCCTGTAAAAGGACAGCGCGGTGTCGCGGTATATTCGCCTGTCATAAAGCACAAGCGCCCCCGTATCCACCGGCGCAATATGCGCATCATGCTCGGCTATTACCATCGCGCCATCATTCAATATGCCCGCTGTACTAAGCTCCTTCAGCGCCTTTTCCATAAGCCCGGCCCTGTACGGCGGGTCAAGGAACACGATATCAAACCTCCTTGCCGAGAGTGAGCGTATGGCCTGGGCAAAGTCTACGTTCATGACGACCGACTTCTGCTCAAAGCCAAGCTTTTCAATGTTTGCACGTATCACCTTTACCGCATCGCGGGACATATCGTTGAACGCCGCAAAGCTTGCCCCGCGGCTGAGCGCTTCAAGCCCCAGATTGCCGGATCCTGCAAAAAGGTCAAGCACGGTTTTACCGTAAAGCTGAAACTGTATTATGCCGAAAAGCGATTCCTTCACCCTATCTAGTGTAGGACGGGTATCCATTCCCTTCGGCGCGAGTATAGGCCGCCCCTTGCAGGAGCCTGCGATTATGCGCACATAAACCTCCAATAAGGACTTATCCTTAGTATTTTAGCATTATACCATACCAAGTTACAAGCATAAATCCTCTCCGAGGCCAATTTTTTACAAATAATACGCTATTGGGGCCAAAAGAGCAACCCCTTACAGCCCCAATTTTTATTTTATTATGCTGCTATAGGCTTTGTTAATGTTCCTCATGCGCCACTTTGCCGTTTACCAGCGTAAGCACGCAGCGGGAGCGGAAATCGAACGGGTGGCCGCTGAACACGGCTATGTCCGCATCCTTGCCTACTTCTATGGAGCCGACCCTGTCCGCTATGCCGGTTATCTTGGCCGCGTTTATGGTTATGGCCTTGAGTGCGCCTTCCTCGCTTGCGCCTTCGCGCACGGCAACGGCCGTGCATATTGGCAGATACTGCTCCGGTGTAACGGGGTGATCTGTCATCATTGCGTATTCTATACCCGCCTGCTCCAGCACCTTAGGTGCTTTGAAGGAAAGGTTCTTCAGTTCTATCTTGCTGCGTTCGGTAAGCAGCGGCCCAACTATTATGCCTTCGCAGTCCTCGCTGAGTGCCTCTTTAAGCTTATCGGTTATAAGATATCCTTCCGTGCAATGGTCAAGCGTGTAGCGCAGCTTAAATTCGCGGCATATGCGTATGGCGGTAAGTATATCGTCAGCACGGTGCGCATGTATCTTCATGGGCAGCTCGCGGCGTATCACGCGCGCCAGTATCTCCTTGCCAAGATTCCTTTCGGGCATCTTTTCGGGATCTGCCTTGCCCTTTTCAAGCTTTTCGTTGTATTCCTGCGCCTCTATCAGCGCCTTGCGCATAAGGGCGGCCGTAGCCATTCTGGTAGACGGTGTCTGGTTCTTCCCATTATATACCCGCTTGGGGTTTTCGCCAAAGGCTGCCTTTACAGCCACTGGAAAGCGCAGTACCATATTCTCTACACTGTCGCCATGTGTCTTTATCGCCACGAACTGTCCGCCTATAACATTTGCGCTGCCCGGGCCTGTCACGCAGGTGGTCACGCCGCCCGCAGCCGCTTCCTCAAAGCAGCGGTCGTATGGATTTATGGCATCTATCGCCCTAAGCTCGGGAGTTATGGGATTTGTGCATTCATTCCCGTCCGCGCCTTCAAAGCCCATCGCATCCTCCCACATGCCTATGTGGCAATGCGGGTCAACTATGCCGGGCATAACGGTCATGCCGGTAACGTCGCGCACTTCCGCATCGCTGTACGAAAGGCTCTGGCCCACAGCAACTATTTTGCCGTTTTCTATAGCCACGTCGCCCACGAACGCCGGGCCTGCCATTGTCATCACGTTTCCGTTTTTCAATAAGAGCATTTTTCTTTTCCTCCTTGAATTTGTTTGTTTATTCAAACAATTTGTTTACAGTTTGTTCAACCGCGTCCGTAACATCCCGCGCCATAAGCATTCGCTCATTCAGCAGCCGCATGGCCTCGTCCGCGCTTGCGCCCAATGTATATGCCCCCGCGCACGCCGCATTAAAGGGTTCAAGACCTTGGCTCAGCATAGCAAGCGTTATTCCGCTTAGCACATCTCCGCTGCCGCCCTTTGCAAGGCCGCTGTTGCCGTTTGTGTTCAGCGCGATTTGCCCATCATGGCAGGCTATAACGCTTCGGCATGATTTCAGCAGCACCGTGCAGCCCCATTGTTTGGCATACTTTGCGGCCACTTCCGCCTGATTTTCTTTTATGTATGCCGTACTCAGCCCCGTAAGCCGCGCCATTTCGCCTATGTGCGGCGTGAGTATGGCCTTATCGTGCAGCACATTTGCAATATTCTCTATGCGGGAAAGCGCATTCAGCCCATCCGCATCTATCACGATCGGCTTTTTTGCCGCAAGCGCAAGCCGCACCGTGTTTTCAACCCCGCTGTCCTTACCCATGCCGGGGCCTACGCATATGGCGCTCGCTTCAGCAATATACGGCGCTATGAAGCCTTCGTCAAGCTCGTTCCATTTCTCGCCGCCGAACGCAATGCACATGCATTCAGGCACACTGTAAAACGCCTGCCGCGCCCCGTTCGGCACAATGGCCTTCAGCGTACCGACGCCGGAGCGCAGCGCTGCGGCTGCGCACATGAGCGCAGCCCCGCTCATCAGTTCGCTGCCAGCGATTATAAGCGCGCGGCCGTTATCTCCCTTATTAGCGGTCGGCTTTCTTTCGCCTATCAGCGCCTTTATCTTTTCAAACGTTAGCTGTTCCATTTTTTATTATTCGCCGTCCTCATCATCCGCGCAGGAGAAATCCACATCATCGGCATTATTGTATATCGTCTCCAGCGCGCACTTTGCCGCGTCATAGCCAAAGCCGCGCCCCATAAGCCGGCGCGTTACGCGCTGCTTACGCTCGTGTTCTTCAAGCGAAGCGAACTGAGCGTCAAACTTTTTCGCCACGGCAAGTGCATTTTCCTGCTCTGTTTCGGGCGTTACGGCTTCAAGCGCGGCATTTATAACATCCTTTGAAAGCTTATGCGCATATAGCTGCGTCCAAAGCTTTTTTCTGCTTATTGGCTTTGTAGCAAGGCGGGTCGCGATGAAATCCGCCGCATATTTCTCATCGTCAAGATATTTAAGCTCTATAAGCCTGCTTATAACCTGATTCACTTCGTATTCGCCATAGTTTAGCGAATCAAGCTTTTCCTCAACCTCGCGCACGGTGCGCGCCCTGTCTGAAAGGTAATCAAGCGCCGCATCCATCGGCGAGCTTGCAAGCCTGTTTTTCTTCATAAAAAATTCCTCCGCCGCCTTATCGTGGCCGTATTACTACCTTTAATCATAATAAGCAAACGGCATTTTAGCAATACTAAACTTGCCCAATGATTCGCGGCACAGTAAAAATTGCCGCCGTCATTCGGCAAAAAAGATCTTGATTCAGGAGGAAAAAACATGACCCTTGACCAAAACGGCAATCCCCAGGCACAGGGCGCGGGGATGGACACGAAAAACCTGGGCATAATCCAGGACCAGATGCACCACGAAGCGCTTGCTTATAAAAAGTGCCGCGTATGCTCCGAATGGCTCAGCGATCAAACGCTTAAAGACATAGCCAACCGCGCAGCGCAGCACCACAAGCAGCATTTCGACTCGCTGGACAACTATCTGCGCAGCCATAGCTAAGAAGGAGGAACCACGCATGAACAGCACGTTTAATTCCCGCCCCAACATGAGTGAACAGGAGATTTTGAGTGATCTCCTTTCAAGCGAAAAACAGCTGGTAAAAGAATACGCCAGCGACATAAGCGAATCCTCCTGCGCAAATTTGAGGGGTTTGCTTGCAAACAACCTTGTTGAATGCTCCGCCGATCAGCTTGCCATATTCGAGCAGATGAATCAGCGCGGCTTCTACAAAACCAAGCAGGCCCCGCAAAGCGACATCACAACCGCCAAGCAGGATATGGATACGCTCAGGCAGCAGACCGGTTTCTGAAATTAGGATCAGCGCCGCCTTGCGCGGCAAAAGATATCCCCCGAGCCACTATCGGCACGGGGGATATTTCAATTCATTTCATATGCGCTTCCATCTTGCGCCGCCGGGTATATCCGTTATCTCTATGCCCTGCGCTTTAAGCTCATCGCGTATGCGGTCGGCCTCGGCAAAGTTCTTCGCCTTCTTCGCTTCGTAACGCGCCTGTATCTTCGCCGTCACTTCGGCGTCCTCGCTGCCATCCTCAGCCAAAATGCTGTATACGCCGGCCGTGGGCTTTGCAGCCGCCGCGGCGCGCTTGCGTACCTCATCAGCCTTCTTTATAAGGTCAAGGCTCAGCACCTTGTCAAAATCATCCAGCAAGAACAGCTTCGTGGCATCGTTGGTCTTATATTTAAGCACATCGTAAAGCGCGGTAACGGCAAGGGACGTATTAAGGTCGTTACCAAGGGCAGCATTGAACCTTTCCCTCAGCACCGCAACGGCTTCGTTATCTATTTCGCCGCCGTCGTTCTTCAACGCCGCTACCTTTGCAATAAGCTTTTGGTATGTTCCCGCAGCGTTATCAAGGTTTTCCCATGTAAACACAAGATTGCGCCTGTAATGGCTCTGCAGGCAGAACAGGCGATAGCACAGCGGATCGTAGCCCTTTTCTTCAAGTAGGGATACGGTAAGGAACTCTCCCTTTGATTTGGACATTTTTCCGCTTGCGGTATTCAGATGCATAACGTGCATCCAATATTTGCACCACGGGTGGCCGATATAGCTTTCAGATTGCGCTATTTCGTTGGTATGGTGCGGGAAAGCATTGTCTATACCGCCGCAATGTATGTCAAGGTATTCGCCCAGATATTTCAGCGATATGCTCGTGCATTCTATATGCCAGCCGGGGTAGCCCGTTCCCCACGGGGAATCCCACTTGAGCGCCTGATCCTCAAACTTGGATTTGGTAAACCACAGCACAAAGTCATTCTTATTGCGCTTGTTGGTATCCTCTTCCACGCCTTCGCGCACACCAACGGCAAGATCCTCTTCCTTATGCTCATTGAATATATAGTATTTATCCAGCTTTGAAGTATCGAAATACACGTTGCCGTTGCTGAAATACGCATAGCCCGTATCGATAAGCTTGGTTATTATCTTTATATATTCATCTATGCATCCTGTGGCGGGCTGCACAACATCCGGCCTTTTTATGTTCAGCTTTCTGCAGTCATCAAAAAATGCGTCCGTGTAGAACTTGGCTATTTCCATAACCGTTTTGTGCTCGCGCTTTGCACCCTTGAGCATCTTGTCATCGCCTTCGTCGGCGTCGCTCGTAAGGTGACCAACGTCCGTTATGTTCATAACGCGCTTTACGGGATATCCAACATAGCGCAGATACTTTTCAAGCACATCTTCCATTATGTAACTGCGCAGGTTGCCTATGTGCGCATAGTGATACACCGTAGGCCCGCAGGTATACATCTTTACCAGGCTTGGATCGTTGGGTATGAACTCTTCTTTTTTGTGCGTTGCCGAATTATATAAATACATGCTCTTCTCCTTTTGCATATCTATTGATCGTATTTACCGTCCGCGTAGCTGCGGCCGTATTCTTCCTCTCCGTCGCCTTCAAGCTGCCCCGTAAGCGCCATGAACTCCAGCCTTTCTCTCAGCTGTTCAACGCTCATCGGCGGCTGTGCGCTCCCCATGCAGTCGTGGCATTCGTTGCCGCAATCCGGGCATTTGCAGCCACTTTGCAGCCCGTGCTCCACCTGCACCATATATGTTCCGCATACCCTGCATGAACATCGCATTTTTATTCCACCTCCGTATAATCTGCGTATGTTTTACGCCGATAAATCTCCGTTCATTTCTTCGGTATCTGCGCCGTATTCATCCCACGGCACTTCCGTTTCCGTATCCTCCGTATTAAGCAGTCTGTCCGCTGCGCCGCCGTCTTTCAGCCACCGATTCAGGTTGGACAGCGGTATCGAAAGCTCCGGCCATGGGTCAAGCCCGGTTGTTATTTCATACGGGCGATACATTACTGTTATGCCCGCGCCGGTTAAATAAAACAGCCTGTCGTCCTCTATTGGCATAATGTCGTTCAAAAGGGTCATATTCTGCCCTTCTGCAGCGGACTGTACTCGGGCAGCAAGCACGCTCCGCCATGCTCCGTCCCCATCTTCAAAGCAATCCTGTATCTGTATCTCCCTTCCGAGCGCCAGGTCATAGGTTATCGGCAGCTTATCGATAAGCTCGTCCGTTTCAATATCGTAAAAGCTTATCAGCATGGAAAGCACACCGTTTGCGTTGCACTTTATTCTGAACGCCGTAGATACGGCATAGTCATAGCTCCTTATTCTTGAGCGCACACGGATGGCGATAAGCGTTGATAAATAGCCGTATTCATCATCCGCAACGGCAGGGCATATCATAACGCTTTGCTCGTCCACCAGCTCCTCATGCCGCATCAGCTCCAGCCGGTCATACATCCTTTCTTCATTGGTGTTCGCCGGCGCGGCGGTCGCCGCCGGAGTTTCGTCCGGCGTTATCGCATCCCATGTTGGGCCGTCAGCCGCGCATGCGCAAATCAGCGTTATCATCATTGCCGCAATCAGCGCCAGCGCCGCCGTTTTTATTCCGCGCGGAGCCATTATATCGCCGTTACGGTTTCCGTATTTTCTATCGCGCGCCGTATCATTTCGCTGAAATCCACCAGCGCCTCGCTTTCGCGCATCTTCTGCACCTCCGGCTTGGTTACCGGATGCTGCGGCACGAATACGGTACAGCAATCCTCATACGGAAGTATGGACGTATTGAAAGTATCTATCTTCTTTGCGATGGCGACTATATCGTTTTTATCGAAGCCTATCAGCGGGCGGAATACCGGCATGGTCACCGCGTCATCCGTTACGCACAGGCTTTCGAGCGTTTGGCTTGCCACCTGGCCCAGCGCTTCGCCGGTAATAAGGGCGCGGGCGCCGTCCTTTTCCGCCCAAAGCTGGGCTATTTTCATCATAAGCCTACGCATGAGCACCGTCGTTTCCTTGGGCGGGCATTTTTCGTATATGGCAAGCTGTATTTCCGTAAACGGCACAAGGTGCAGCTTGATAGGTCCGCTGTAACGCGAAACTATCCTTGCAAGGTCAACAACCTTGTCCCGTGCGCGTTCGCTGGTGTAAGGATAGCTGTAAAAATGCACGGCCGTCAGTTCAAGCCCGCGCCTTGCCATCATATATCCCGCAACGGGGCTGTCTATACCGCCGGATATGAGCAGCGTAGCAAGTCCGGCCGTACCCGTTGGCATACCTCCCGCACCCATAATCTCCTGAGCATATATGAACGCCATTTCCCTTATTTCCACACAAAGCTTTATTTCCGGTTCCCTGATATCAACGCTGAGGTTGGGGAAAGCTTCAAGCATTTCGTGGCCCAGTTCACGATTTATCTCTTCCGAGTTCATGAAAAAGCCTTTATCAGAACGGCGGCAGAAGCATTTGAACGTTGCTTTTTCGCGGCTGCCGATCGCCTTTTCGGTTATGTCCCGCGCGGCTGCAACTATCGTGTTCCAGTCCTTTTCAACGCCAACGGCGGGGCTTATCGAATGCACGCCGAACACGCGGGTCAGCCTGTCTACTGCCTCGTCCCTGTCCTCCGCCGCTATGCCGTAAACGAATATCCGGCCTTGTTCCTTATGTACAGTCGCATTAAGTCCGCTGAGCGAATGCTTTATGCCTTCTATCAGCTTGCGCTCAAAAAACGGCCTGTTCAGCCCCTTAAGGTGAATTTCGTCGTAACGAATAAGCAATACCTGTTCCAATGTTCATCCTCCGTATATCAAGTAAGTTGTTTCGCTTATATATCCCGGCGAGATATGCTCCCGCCGGATGCATTGCGTCGGTTTTATCTTCTTTTGAACCTTCTTAGGAAAGCGAGCTGCGCGGCTATTTCTTCGGCCGCAATGTCCATTTCCTCAATGGTGTTGAACATGCTCAGGCTGAAGCGTATCGCACCTTCCTGCCTGTCCCCCACCACGCCCATGGCGTTGAGTATGCGGTTTTTGCCCTTTTTGTGCGCGGAGCAGGCGGAGCCCGTGGAAACATATATTCCCTTTTCCTCCAGCGCGTGCAGCAGCACCTCTCCCCTTACGCCAAGGAAAGATACGTTCAATATGTGCGGCGCGCCAAGCTCGGGCGCAGGGCCGTTTATAAACGTATCGCTTATGCTCGTCAGGTTGCTTGCCAGCCTAAGCTTCATGTTCATCAGCCTTTGGCGGATATTGTCTATGTTTTCGGCATAGTATCCTATCGCCGCGTCCATGCCCATTATGCCCGGGGTGTTCGTTGTGCCGGAACGCAGATTGCGCTCCTGCCCGCCGCCTATTTGGCCGCCCGCGAAGCGCGTGCCGCGCTTAACATAAAGCGCACCCACGCCCTTTGGAGCATGGAATTTATGCCCGCTTATAGAATACATGTCGCAATACCGCGCGTCAAACGGCACCTTCAAAAATCCCTGCACTCCGTCAACGTGCATTATCGCCATTGGCGCGCGCTGCTTAACTGCCTTGTATATCGCGGGTATGTCGTTTATCGCGCCGGTTTCGTTATTCACCTGCATAACGGATACGAACGCAACGTCGTTTGCTATGCTCTGCGCAAGCATGTTCACATCGTATGCGCCGGTTTTATCCACGCGGGCTTCGTTTATAACATACTGCCCCTTCATGCTCATCACCGCTTCGTATACGGACGGATGCTCGGTAGCGCCGACTATTATCCGCCCGCCGCCGCGCCGCGCCCTAAGCGCGCCGAATATGGCCATGTTGTTGCTCTCCGTTCCGCCGGAGGTGTATATTATCTCATCGCTTTGGGCATGTATGGCATTAGCCAGCCTTGCCCTGGCAGAATTAATGTTCCTTTCCACCTCTACCGCTGCCGAATATGCAGCCGCGGGGTTGAAAAAGTCCGCCTTCATATATTGTGCCGCGGTATCCGCAGCTATGTCCAGCGTGCGCGTTGTTGCGCTGTTGTCTAAATATATCATGGTTTCACTTCCGTTTCGTAGTATAGGCGGGCGCTTATGCGCCCCTCCTTACATACATAATATGTCATATGCGCGCGCATGGACAAAGCGCATATATATAAATAATACCACAGACATACAACTTTCACCACAATTTAATATTATATGATTGATAGAGATGGCGTTTTAGTCTAAAATAAGCTTGGGTCGGAATAATATCCGGCACATTTAAGGCGTAAAGGAGCTGATATAATGGCTTTTTCCGATAGATGCAGCGAAGGCGCAAAAAAGGCGCTGGCATTGGCGCAGGATGCGGCGCGCAGCATGGGACATAACTATGTTGGCAGCGAGCATCTCCTGCTGGGACTTATAAACGAAGGCGAAGGCGCGGCAGCACGCGCGCTTGCGTCGTTCAACATCACGGCGGACGGCGTGCTTGAACGCAGCGAGCAGCTTGTCGGCCCGGGAGACTATCATTTTACCGATAGCTTCGGCTATACCCCACGCACAAAAAAGATACTTGAGCTAAGCCTGTACGAGGCTAAGGCAATGAAAGCAAGCTATATTTCAACCGAGCATATATTGCTTGCAATACTCCGTGAGCGCGATTCCGTCGCCGTAAGGATACTTGAAGACCTTGGCGCGGATATAGCAACGCTTAGGGCTTTCCTTTCCGGCCAAAGCGAACAGGGCGCGCAAGGCGCTGGCGTTACCAACGAAAGCAGCGGCACGCCGGTGCTGGATCAATACGGGCGCGACCTTACCGGCCTTGCGCGGGACGGAGAGCTTGACCCGCTCATAGGGCGCGAAAAGGAAATAGAGCGCGTTATACAAATACTTTCCCGCCGCACGAAGAATAACCCCGTGCTGATAGGCGACCCGGGCGTAGGTAAAAGCGCCATAATAGAAGGCCTTGCGCAAAAGATAGCCTCCGGCAAAATACCGGAGCTGCTCAGGGACAAGCGCATAGTTACGCTTGACCTTGCCAGCATGATAGCCGGCACAAAATACCGCGGCGAATTTGAGGAACGCATAAACAACGCCATAGCCGAACTCCGTGCGGACGCGCATACGATACTGTTCATAGACGAACTGCACACGATAGTAGGTGCGGGCGCAAGCGAAGGCAGCGTGGATGCGGCGAACATATTAAAGCCAGCGCTTGCCCGTGGTGAGATACAGATAATAGGCGCAACAAGCCTGGACGAATACCGCAAGCATATTGAAAAGGACGCGGCGCTTGCGCGGCGATTCCAGCCCGTAACCGTTGGCGAACCATCCAAAGAAGAAGCTGAGGAGATACTGCTTGGGCTTAGGGAACGCTATGAAGCGCATCACAAGGCGCGCATAACCGACGAAGCCGTGCATGCGGCAGTAGAGCTTAGCTGGCGCTATATATCGGACAGATTTTTGCCCGATAAAGCGATAGATCTGATGGACGAGGCCGCAAGCCGCGTAAGGCTTAGGGTATATAACGCCCCGCCGGACATGAAAAAGCTGAGGGCAAAGCTTGAAACGCTGCTGAAGCAAAAAGAGGAAGCCGTAAGCCGGCAGGATTACGAAACGGCCGCCGCCGTGCGCGACGAGGAGATGGAACTGCGTGCGAGCATGGAATCGATAAAAGCTGACTGGGAAAAGGAGCGCGAGGATAACCGCTGCACCGTTACGGCGGAAGATATTGCAGAAGTTGTTAATGCATGGACGGGCATACCCGTAAGCGAACTTAGCCAGAGCGAAACGGACAAGCTGCTGCACCTTGAGCAGCGCCTGCACGAGCGCATAATATGTCAGGACGAGGCGGTAAGCGCAGTCTCCCGCGCCATACGCCGCGCAAGGGCCGGACTTAAAGATCCTTCCCGCCCGATAGGCTCCTTCATATTTCTTGGGCCAACAGGCGTTGGCAAAACGGAACTGGCACGCGCGCTTTCATCGGCGCTGTTCAGCGACGAATCCGCAATGATACGGCTGGACATGAGCGAATATATGGAACCGCACAGCGTAAGCAAGCTTATCGGCTCCCCACCGGGCTACGTTGGATACGGCGAAGGCGGTCAGCTTACCGAGCGCGTAAGACGCAAGCCGTACTGCGTAATACTTTTTGACGAAATCGAAAAGGCGCATGCTGGTGTTTTCAACATACTGCTTCAGGTGCTTGAGGACGGCAGGCTGACCGATTCCGGCGGCAGGAGCGTGGATTTCAGAAACACGGTAATAATAATGACCAGCAACGCCGGCGCGCAAAGCGCGGCCAAGGCAAGCGTGCTCGGCTTTGGTGCGGACAGAAAGGCCATGCAGGCCGAACGCACGCGCGAAACCATGATGAACGAGCTCAAGCGCACATTCAAGCCGGAGTTTTTGAACAGGGTGGATGAAATCGTTTTGTTTGCCCCGCTTGAGCAGGAGCAGACGCTTGCCATAGCCAAGCTGATGCTGAAGAGCGTTGCGGCGCGGCTGAAGGAACGAAACATAGAGCTGATAGTTACCGACGACGCGGCGCGGCTTATAAGCAGCGAAGGGTTCGATCCCGAATACGGCGCGCGCCCGCTGCGCCGCGCGATACAGCAGCGGGTGGAGGACGCGCTGAGCGAGGAGATACTTTCCGGCAAAATAACAATAGGCGACACGGTGAAGATGGAAGTTATCGATGATAAACTTACCTTCACGCGCGTGGACATACAAAATTAACATTTAGAGCATTACAAAAATATTGCAAAATGCCGACAAAATGGTAAAATTCATATATGGGCAGTTGTGTGCTGCCCATATTGATGTTTGGGAAAGGAGATGTGTGCCGTTTATGTTAAGCCGTATGGTAAAGCAGATGGTGGCTGCCGGGCTTGCGCTTGCGTTCATGTTTACAAGCGCATTATGCCTTGCCGCGCCTAACGATAAAAGCGATGATACGCTTCCCTCCGTTCCCGATGCGGAAAGCGGAACCGAGCACGCTGCCGGCGTAGGCGTGGATTACTATGGCCATGCAGATAACGCGTATTTCAGCGGCATAGGCTCCGACATGACCACCAAGCTTAAGGACATGCTCTCATCCTCCGCAGGCAGCGAATACGGCATAGGCATACGCTTTGACATGGACGAGGCCATGGAAGAATACGATTTTTCTTCCGATGATTTAAGCGGCCTTACAATAGGAATAGACCCCGGTCATCAGCTTATTGCGGACGATGAACTTGAACCCATCGCGCCCGGCTCTCTCCTTTCAAAGGTCAGGCAATCCTCCGGTTCCGTTGGCGTAAAGAGCGGCATCGGCGAACACACCATAAATCTGATAATAGCCAATAAGCTTGCAGAGCTTCTCCGCCTCAGCGGCGCGGATGTTATAATGAGCCGTACCGATGCGGATGTTTCCATAAGCAACAGCGAACGCGCGGAAATAATGAACGAAGCCAATGTGGATTTCTGGATAAGGCTGCATTGCGAAAGCGCGCAGGATGCCAATACCTCCGGCTGCACGGTACTCATACCGTCCGAAGGTATGCTTTTCAACAACACGCTCTCTTCCCCCGCCAAGCCGAGGAGCATGAGCCGCGATATAACCACCCGCGAAGTGAAGGAAGCCTCCGTTCCTTCCGATAACGTCATGTATGTAAAAAGCCTTGCGCTTGCCACGGCTGTTATAAAAGAATTTTGTACGTTTACCGGCGCTCAGCCGCTCGGCATAGTAAGTCTGAGCGACCAGACCGGCTTCAATTATTCCGATTCACCTGTTATAGCTATCGAGATGGGCTGCCTTTCAAACGAGGCGGACGATATTCGCCTTAACCGCGCAGCGTATCAAGATGCATGCGCATTCGGCGTATACCGCGGCATAAATCAATACGCAGCCATGATCGAAAGCGGAGATTTTGATATTGCTTCCCTGCTTGAAAGCTATAACGACAGCGAAAGCACAAAGGAGAAATGATGCGCAGCATAAACAGATTAAAAGCATACTGCTTTTTTTCAGCCGCATTGATTATTGCGGCTGTTTTTTGCGCCTGCACGGCATCAGGCACTGTCTCGCCCGCGCCATCTCCCGCAGCAACAGCCGCACATAGTGCCTTGCCTTCGCCATCGGCCGCGGCCGTACCTTCCCCTTCCCCGTCGGCAGAGCAAAGTGAAACGCCCGAGCCTACAGCCGAAGCCACTCCGTTTGAGCTTAATCCGCTTTGGACATTCTGCAACGATTATTCCGCCGCAACAGATTCTGCGCTTATGACCATAGCCGATATGCTCGGCAGCATAGAAAGCAACGAGGCACTTGAAATGTCCATAATGTGTTCGGCGCATAGCCGCGTGCTTTCCACATTGGCGCAAAGCATAGGCCGGCTGACTTACACCCAAAGTGATGTATACTCCGCAACCATAAGCGGCTCTGAATCCGGCAGCGGCACAATGAGCGCGGCGGACGGCGGCTATAACTTTGAATTCACTTATGACAACGGCGATATTTTGGGCGGTTATTTCAATACAGATGCCGAATACGTTCAATTTGCGGTCTATCCCGCCGATTCTTCGGCTGAAAAGCTGAGCGGCCGAATAATGCATGATGATTCCGGCTGGACATCATACGCAAGCGAATATATATATGATACCGCGCTGCACGTTGCCCCGGGCGGTGGCGCATACTTTGCCCTTGGTGAGCGGCAGGCGATACTGAGCGGAGACACGCTGCGCATAGGTGACTATTCTCCCCCGCCGGAGCCTACGGCCACGCCGGACGCGGTATCCTTCGCAACACCGTAACATATAAAATGGAGACGGATCAAAAGCCCGTCTCCTTATATTTTGCCTTTTAGAACAACTGCAACAGCAGCAGTATTATAACGCCCGGCACACCTAATATGCCAACTATCAATGCCGAAAGGAACGATATGCTGATGCTTATGCCTATTACCGTGCCGAAGAAATTGATTATAAGCAGTATCGCCGCGCCTATAAGCGCATTAACGAACAGTTTCCAGAATATCTTCAGCGATATTTTCAGCACCTTGCATGCAAGCCACAGTATGCCGAATCCCAACAGCAGAGCAATTATAACGCTCATATTTCCCCTTTCCCCGGGGATAGCCCCGGTCACGCGCCGTTTCGCTTTAGCCTGAGAAGATATGTGTAGCGGCGCTTTGCCGCCTCCAGCTCATATATGGCGTATTCCATAAGGTCGCCATCCTTTGCGCTTTCGTAATACGCGGCCGCCATGCGCCATTTATATAATGCAGACGCTATCTCCTCATCCAGCGCGCTTTTATTTTGCCTTAACATAATACCATACCTCCGTATATTTTGTATACAGAGTATAGCCATATTTTGCCAACGTTAAACCAACGCTTTGCCCATCTTCGTTTTGGCTATCACCTTAATGCAAAGGTATACAAGTGCAGAATACAACGGTATCATAACAGCCTGGTTTATTATGCGCGCATAAACTATTTGCCACGGCGAACCATAAAGCCAGATTACAAGCAGCGTATTGCATATAACGCTGCCCACGATTTGCCCAACGGCAACCGCAAGCAATATCCGAAGGAACGTGGGCGTTTGCCTTTTAATGAAGAACAGCCCGGGTATTAGCCCGAACAGTGCGCCCACAACCGTGAACCACGGCATATATGCGCCTTTGGGGAAAATGAGCGCCTGAAGCAGATCGCACAGCGCGCCGACTATAGCCCCGTATCCCGGCCCATAAAGCACGCCGGCGATTATAACCGGCAGCACGCCGAAGCCTATTTTAAGCGTATATGATCCGAACGGCATTGCCGGTATACTCAATAGCCCGCCCAGCACCACGCCGAGCGCCGTAAGCATTGCGCACACCACAAGGCGCATTACCTTTTGATGATTCGTTAACCTGTTTGCCTGCATAAAAAATACCTCCTCTTTTTTTCAGCGTACATCACCGCATAGAGGAAGCAGGTTTATTCCAATATGCAGCAGCGGGATTCGACCACCGCACCGCAAACCTTTCCGGTTTTTCGTCCGGCGGACAACTCCCCGTTCCGCCGGCACTGCTACCCTTTTTCAAAAGGGATTAACGCACGATAGCCTACTCTGCCCTATTTTTTCCCACCGATATGTTACCACGTTGCCGCTGCGTTGTCCATACATGAAAAATATAGTCCGCTTCACATGACGACAGATTTGTATGTATAGCCGCTATTTGGTATAATATACATAGTTTTAGGAGGGATTTGCTTATGTCCAAATACGTTCTGGTTCCGGATTCATTCAAAGGAACCATGACATCGCGCGAAATATGCGAAATTATGCAGCACGCAATAGAAAGAATAGACAGCGATGCAAAAATCATATCCGTTCCCGTTGCGGACGGCGGAGAAGGTACGGTCGATGCGTTTCTTTCCGCACTCGGCGGCAAACGAAAGACCGTTGCCGCTACCGGCCCGCATTTTGAAAAGCTTAGCAGTTCATACGGCATAACGGATGACGGTACAGCTGTAATAGAAATGTCAGCCTGTGCGGGGCTTCCGCTGGTACACGGCAACAAAAATCCGGAGATCACAACGACCTATGGCGTTGGCGAGCTGATATGCAACGCCGCCCGCTCCGGCGCAAGGCGCATAGTAATCGGCCTTGGCGGCAGCGCAACCAACGACGGCGGCTGCGGCGCGGCTGCCGCGGCAGGCATTAAATTTTATGATAAATCAGGCAAAAGCTTTATACCCGTAGGCAGAACGCTTAAAGATATAGCAAGCATTGATTACAGCGGGCTTGATTCGGCGCTTAGCGGCGTGAGCATATCCGCCATGTGCGACGTTGACAATCCTCTGCTTGGTGAAACGGGTGCCGCGAACGTATTCGGCCCGCAGAAGGGCGCAAATGTGGCCATGATAGCGCGGCTCGACGCTGGATTAAAGCAGCTTGCCGAAGTATCCGGCAAAGCAAAGCTTGCGTCAATGCCTTCCGCCGGTGCAGCGGGCGGGATGGGCTTCGGCATGATGGCTTTTTTCAACTGCCCGCTGCAAATGGGCATAGACGGCCTGCTTGACATTATAGATTTTGAATCAATACTCGCAGGCGCGGACCTTGTACTGACGGGAGAAGGGCGCATAGACCCGCAAAGCATGCGCGGAAAAACCGTTATAGGCGTTGCGCGGAGGGCAAGCAAATGCGGCGTACCCACAATAGCCGTTGTTGGGGACATTGCGGATGGTATAGAAAGCGCATACGACCTTGGCGTCAGCGCAATACTCAGCATAAACCGTGTGGCCATGGAGCGAAAACTTATAAAGCTTCGCGCAAAGTCAGACATGGAAGCCACTGTGGAAAACATTATCCGCGCGGTAAAGGCCGTGAAGCTCTGAAACGCATACAGCAATAAAGATCCCCCCGCATAGCGGGGGGTATTTCAGTTTCGGGCATAGCCCTAATAATACTAGCGGCGCACAAGTGCGCATAAAACGCCTGCCAGCTTGCGCCCATTACTTGCTACCCGTAAACGGGTCCTGTGGGTCGAATATACTTAATTGGTCAGCTTCCTTGTCTCTTTTCAGCTGGTCGGCTATGTATTCTGTTATAGCTTTCGTGTTTTTCCCTACCGTATCCACATAATATCCTTTGCACCAAAACTCCCTATTCCTGTATGCAAATTTCATATTACCATACTTTTGGAATATCATTAAGCTGCTCTTGCCTTTCAAGTATCCCATAAACCCGGAAACACTAAGTTTCGGCGGTATACTAAGCAGCAGGTGTATATGGTCGGGGCATACCTCTCCCTCTATTATTTCAACTCCTTTCCATTGGCATAGTGTCCGTATTATTTCTTGTATGTCTTCTCTTTTCTCAGCATAGAACACTTTCCGTCTGTATTTTGGTGCAAATACTATGTGGTACTTACAATTCCACTTTGTGTGTGCTAAACTGTTCGTGGTGTTATTTTGTTCTGTCATTTTAACATCCTCCTAATGTGTTAAACTTCTTTAGCTGGCAGGCTTTCTTTACAGTTTAGCACATTAGGCTGTTTTGTTCATCGCTTAAGCTATTTTCAACCCCGCCACTATGGCGGGGTTTTCTGGATACAAAAAAGCGCCCGCTTTACGGGCGCTTTTCAGTGCAATGCTTTACTGTTCTTCGGGATAAGTTATTTCAAGTTCGTCATTATTCAGCTCATTCACCGCATAGGAAACGGCCTTTTGATTGTTGAGCAGTTCATCCTGGCCAACAAGCTGACGCGCGCGCTTTGCCACTATTGAAACCAGCATATAGCGGCATTTTACCTTTTTCTGAAGGTCTATGATAGACGGTTTGTTCATCATGGTGCTTATTCCTCCTTCAATAATTCTTCAACCGTATCGTTCTTTTTGGATCTAAGCCTTTCGGCCCTGATTATGCTTGCAACGTCCGCAATGGCGGTATCCAGCGAATCGTTCACAACAATATAGTCATATTCATTCGCATGGGATATTTCTTCCTTGGCCTTGCCAAAGCGTTTTTCAACGGCTTCCGGCGTTTCCGTGCCGCGGCCGACAAGGCGGCTATGCAGCGCTTGCATGGATGGCGGCAGTATGAATATGCTCACGGCTTCGGGCCGCTGCTTTTTCACGTTTCTTGCGCCGTTAACGTCAATATCCAATATAACATCTATGCCTTCGGACGTAAGCTTTTCAATATATGCCTTTGGCGTGCCGTAATAGTTCATTCCGAACACGTCCATGTATTCAAGCAGCTCGTTGCGCTGTATCATGCCTTCAAACTCTTCGCGCGTAACGAAGAAATAGCTAACGCCGTGTTCTTCACCCGGGCGCGGTGCGCGCGTTGTTGCGGATACGGAAAAGCGTATTTTATCATCCGCAAGCAAGAGCGCCTTGCATATAACGCCCTTGCCTACTCCTGACGGCCCTGAAATTACGAACAGTTCACCTTTATTTTTCATAGTATCGCTCCTGATGTTATTCTATATTCTGAACCTGCTCGCGGATCTTTTCAAGCTCCGCCTTGCCCAGTATAACAAGCTTTGCTATTTCGGCATCGTTAGCCTTTGAACCTATTGTGTTAAATTCACGGTTCATCTCCTGCACAACGAAATCAAGCCTTCTGCCCGCCGCTTCGCTTTGGCTGAGCAGTTCGCGCGCCTGAGCGGTGTGGCTCTTCAGCCTGACCAGTTCTTCATCTATGCTTGCCTTGTCGGCAAACAGCGCGACCTCCGTTGCAAGGCGCTGCGCGTCCACCTCCACCGTGCCGCCGAGCATTGCCTCTATTCGCTCGTTAAGCTTTATGCGGTATTCTTCAACAACCATCGGCGCGCGCGTTTCTATCTTGCCGCGCAGTTCGTCCACCGTTGCAAGTCTTGCCGTAAGGTCGTTCGCCAGCCTTTCGCCCTCTCCGCGCCGCGCGGTTATCAATTCCGCAATGGCTTTGTCTATGGCTTCTTTGGTAAGCGCTTTCACAGCCTCGTCATCCTCGTCCGCCTCAACAATGTCCGTCACGTCCGGCAGCCTGAGTGCGTTTGAAAGGGTCATGTCGTTTTCTTCCCTCAATTCCGCTGCCGCCGCCTTTACGGATTTAAGATACGCGCCGAGCAGCGCCGTATCTATGCGCACCTCTTTGGCATCGCTGCGGGTATTCCTGTAATTGACATAAACGTCAACGTGCCCGCGCGAAAGGCTGTCGTTCAGCGCCGTGCGCAGCGTATCCTCAGCAAAAGAAATATGCCTTGGCATACGGAAGGAAAGGTCAAGATATCTGTGGTTAACGCTTTTAAGCTCCACAGTCATCTCTCTTCCGTCCTGCGCGGCCCTACCGCGCCCAAAGCCCGTCATGCTGCTTACCATATATAAGCCTCCTTAGATGCTATAACTTGGATATTATAGCACACTATTTTTCCGTTTTGAACCCCAATTTGTTCGCTTGTTGGGCAATAAGCCCTTATTTATAGAGCTTATAAAGTTCATCCGCGCCCGGCGGGGCTATCGCTTTCCCGTTTGCTGTGCGCACGCCCTTGCCGCCCGCGCGGCCTATAACCGCCGCGTTTATGCCCATCTGCATAAGCCCGTTCGCAAGCGCTTCCCCATCCGGACAGGCGATGAGCATCGCCCCGCTCGAAAGCAGTCTGAACGGGTCAAGCCCAAGCGCCGCGCATATCTTTTGCGTGGCAGGCTTAAGCGGCACCTTTGCAGCGTCTATCTCTATTCCTACACCCGAAGCTTCGCTCATTTCCCATGCCGCGCCGAATACGCCGCCTTCCGTAACGTCATGCATGGCATGCGCGCCGTTTGCGTAAGCATAAAGCCCTTCCCTGACCACACTGACATAGCTCATATATCCGCGCGCTTCCTCAAGTTCGGCTTGGCTTATGCCGTCAAGCCTGTCCGCAAAGTCGTTCGCTATTATTGCCGTACCTTCAAGGCATGCCCATTTAGACAGCACTATGCTGTCCCCTTCATTCATTCCGCCGGTGGTAAGTATGCCGCGCTCACCGGCCTTGGCTATAACGGCGGCGCTGGTTATCATGCGCGTTACCGCGTCCGTAACTTCGGTATGTCCGCCTATTATTTCAACGTTTGCCGCCTTTGCCGCCGCGCTCAGTTCGTCCGCTACGCGCGCAATATCGTCCTCCGTTGCGCTTGGCGGGACGAGCAGCGTTGTAAGCAGACCTATCGGCTCCGCCCCCGCTGCCGCTGCATCGTTGCAGCTTACGTGCACCGTAAGCGCGCCAAGGTGCTTATCCGCCGCTGTTATAGGATCGGTAGACAGCACAGCTATGCGCCCGCCCATGTCCACCGCCGCGCAGTCCACGCCAACCTTCGGGGAACACAGCACCTCGCTGCGCGTATGCACAAATTTAGACAGTATCAGCGCATTCAGCGTATCGTTATCAAGCTTGCCTATCCGCATCCGTATCTCCTATATAATCAAAAAACTCATTCTCGCTCATAACTTTTATGCTAAGCTCATTCGCCTTTGCCAGTTTACTTCCGGCGCCGGGGCCTGCAACGACAAAGTCCGTTTTTTTGCTCACGGAGGACGCCGCCTTACCGCCAAGCTTGGCTATCAATGCCTCTATATCGCTCCTGCCCATGCGCTCCATCGTGCCGGTAACGACTATCGTTTTGCCCGTAAGCAGACCCGGTTCATCCGATACTTCTTCGGCCTTAGGCGTTACCCCATGCGCAAGCAGGCGGTCTATCTGCGCGGATATCGATTCATCGCTGAAGAAATCCACAACGTCCTGCGCAACTATCGCACCCACGTCCGGTATTTCAATAAGCTGCTCCGCCGTTGCGCTGCGCACGGCATCAAGCGTACCGAACCGCTTTGCAATGTCCCGCGCGGTCTTTGAGCCAACATTTGGTATGCCTATCGCAAACAAAAACGCGCCAAGCGTCGGATGCTTGCTGTTCTCTATCGCCTGCATGAGGTTAGCTATCTTTTTATCCTTAAAGCCATACAGTTCCCGATAGTCGCTCGCCTTCAGGTCATAAAGATCGGGTATGCTTCTTAGTCCCTTTTTCTCCACCAGCACAGCGGCCGTTTTTTCGGAAAACGTATCTATATCCATCGCCTCGCGCGAAGCATAATGCGCCAGCCGTGCGGCTATCTGCGGCGGGCAGGAAAGGGAATTGGTGCAGTAAAGATGCACGCCCCTATGCTCCACATGCGCCCCGCATGCAGGGCATTTTACGGGCTTTTCTATTTCCCGCTCCGGCTTATCGCCCTCAACCGCCCCCGTTATTTCCGGAATAACATCATTGCTGCGGCGTATGAACACGCGGGAGCCTATCCCTACGCGTTTTCTTATTATATCGTCAAAATTATTGAGCGTAGCGTGGCTTATTGTCGCGCCCGCAAGCTCCACCGGTTCAAGATGCGCGCGCGGCGTAAGCTTGCCCGTGCGGCCCACTTCCCATGTTACGTCCTTTAATATGGTCGTCGTTTCTTCCGCCGCGAACTTGAACGCTATTGCCCAGCGCGGGAACCTGTCCGTATTGCCCAAAGCGCGCCGCGTTGCGCCGTCAACGATTTTTACGACCATTCCGTCTATAAGGAAATCAAGGCTGTCTCTGCGCGTTTCCGCGCGCTTTATGCCCGCGTATACGTCCCTTATATCGTCATACAGCTCCATAAAGCCGCTCGTTGGCAGATTGTTTTCTTTAAGGAAGCTTATCGTGTCCTCATGCCCTATCAGCTCACGGCCTTCAATATAGCCAACGCTGTACATGCAAACGTCAAGCCTGCGCTTAGCCGTCACCGCAGGGTCAAGATTTCTCAGCGCACCTGCCGCAGCGTTGCGCGCATTTTTAAGCTGTTCTTCTCCGCTTTTGTTAAGCTGATCAAGCACGCTCAGCCGCATATAGCATTCGCCCTGGCATTCCATCTTGCCCTTAAATGGTATTGTAAGCGGTATAGTCCTTATTGTCATTGCCTGGGGCAATATGGCCTCCCCCGTAACGCCGTTGCCGCGCGTTGCGGCCTGAACAAGCTTTCCGCCGTCGTATGTAAGGTTTATGGTAAGCCCGTCGAACTTATATTCAAGCGCATAGCGAAGCTTAGGCAAAGGCGAATCAGGATGAGCCTGATTATATTCATCCCTCAGCCTTTCCGCACGTCTGCTCCATTCTATAAGCTCGCCCTCCGTGCGCACCTTATCCATGCTCCAAAGCCGGCCAAGGTGCCTATGCTCGCTGAATTCGCTCAATGGTTTGAAACCGACCCGCCTTGTGGGCGAATCGTCAAGCACTATACCCGTCTCCTTTTCAAGGCGGAGCAGTTCATCGAACAGCTCATCGTATTCCTTATCGCTCACCTTAGGCGCGGCGGAATTATAATATGCCTCGGCATATTCATTCAGCAGCGCAACAAGCTGCCGCATACGTTCATTCATCGCGTAATATCCTTGCCTTTTATTCGTCCGTTATGGGGTAAAGCGGGGCATAGGCCGCGGCAAAGCGCTTCTTTCCGCCTATGTCAAAATCCACCGTAACGGTCATCGACCCGCCCGTACCCGAAACGTCTATTATAGTACCGTCTCCGAATTTATCGTGCCTTATGCGCATAAGCGGAACATATTCAACGTTCAGCTTGGGCTTCGTGGGCTCGGTGCGCTGGGAATACGGCGTGCGCTTAGGCGGCTTCATGCCAAAGCCCTGCATGGAAGCGTATGTCACTTCCGGCTTTGCGGGGCGTTCGTATTCGCTGGGAATAACGCGCTTGGGCCTATCGTCCTTCATAAGCTCCTGCGGTATTTCTTCCAGGAAGCGGGACGGGCGGTTTATAGTGGTTTCGCCGAATATGGAGCGCGTCTGCGCATTGACAAGATACAGCTTTTGCCGCGCACGGGTTATGCCAACGTAGCAAAGCCTGCGTTCTTCTTCAAGCGCACCCGTGCTCATATCCCCGCGCGCACGGCGGGTGGGAAACACGTTTTCCTCCATTCCGGCCATGAATACAACCGGAAATTCAAGTCCCTTTGCACTATGCAGTGTCATCAGCGCAACAGCGCCTTCGCTTTCATCAAGCGAGTCTATATCGCTCACCAGTGCAACACTTTCAAGGAACACGCTCAGCGCGCTTTCACCTTCCGGCACGTCGCGCTCTATTTCCTTTATGTTGCCTATAAGTTCGGATATGTTATCCATGCGCATCAGCGCATCGCCCTTCTTATCCTCGCTTATCAAATACGCCTGATATTCAATTTTATCCACAAGATATTTGGCAAAATCCGAAAGCGGCATGAGCGCGCTCTGTGCCATCAGTTCGCTCATCAAATCCACTATTCCCTTCAGCTTCTGCTCTATCTTTGGTGGCAGTCCTTCCCCGCTAAGCGCGGTCACAAGCATGGATTGTCCGCTTTTTTCCGCGGCGGCGGCAAGCTCATCTATCGTCTTATCCCCTATTCCGCGGCGCGGCACGTTTATTATGCGGGAAAACGCAACGTCGTCGTCCGGATTGGCTATAGCCCTGAGATAAGCCATAATATCGGCTATCTCCTTGCGCTGATAGAACCTTACGCCGCCAAACACCTTATGCGGTATGCCGTAATTCACAAGCGTGCTTTCTATCACGCGGCTCTGCGCATTGGTGCGGTACAGAATGGCAAAATCGCCGTAGCTTGCACCCTGCTGCACGCCCTGAAGTATCTTTCGCGCTATAAACGCGGCCTCGTCGCGCTCGTTATCGGCGCTGTAACGTTCTATCGGGTCCCCGCCTTCCTGCGCCGTCCAAAGCGTTTTAGGCTTCCTGCCTGAATTGTGGCTTATAACGGCGTTTGCCGCATCCAGTATATATTTGGTGGAGCGATAGTTCTGCTCCAGCCGCACTACCTTTGCGCCCTCAAAGTCCTTTTCAAAGCTGAGTATGTTCTTTATATCCGCGCCGCGCCAGCCGTATATGCTTTGGTCATCGTCGCCCACAACGCAAAGGTTGCCGTGCTTTCTGCACAGCATTTCAACAAACCTGTACTGCGGCATGTTGGTATCCTGATATTCGTCCACAAGAACATACTTAAAGCGGTTCTGGTATTTTTCAAGTACCTCGGGACATTGCTCAAACAACTCTATCGTTTTCACGAGCAGATCGTCAAAGTCGAACGCGTTTGCGGCCATAAGGCGGCGCTGATATTGCTCAAACACCTTTTCGGTTATGCCGTCGTCGCTGTAGTTTTCCTGAATATATCGCTTGACGTCCAGTGATTTGTTTTTGGCGTTTGATATATTTTCCTTAATGACGCGCTTGGGCGCGGCCTTGTCGCTTATGCCCATGTTCTTCAGTATGTCGCCTATTATCTTCAGCTGGTCGGCGTCGTCATATATGGTGAAGCTGCGCTCGTAGCCTATCTTGTCGCAGTCTATTCTGAGTATTCTTACGCAGCAGGAATGGAACGTGGTTACCCACGCTTCATCGGCATCGCTGTCTATAAGCGCGGACGCGCGCTCGCGCATCTCCTGCGCAGCCTTATTGGTAAACGTCAGCGCCAGTATATTCCACGGCTTCACTCCATGCTCCACCAAATTTGCTATGCGATATGTTAAAACCTTGGTTTTGCCCGATCCTGCACCGGCAAGCACAAGCAGCGGCCCTTCAAGGCACTCCACGGCCTCGCGCTGCCTGTCGTTAAGAACTGATAGATCCATTATTTTACCTCTTCCTTATGATAGGAATTATTATACCATATTTCTGCAACATTTTGAAAGTACGGCGCGAACAAAAATCGGAAGCCCGATGCTTTTCAGACTCCCGATAACAGTATTATCTATTCTTTCAGCGTCTCAGCTGCGCAGTTCCGCCTTCAGCCTTGTTTCAAGGGCGCGTATTATGCTGCCCACCGCCGCCTGTATTTCTTCGTCAACAAGGGTATGATCCTCGCTCCTGAGCGTGAAGGAATAGGCCATGCTCTTCTTGCCTTCCGGAATGCCTATGCCGCGGTATACATCGAACAGCTCCACGTCGTCCAGTATCACCTTCAGCTTGGTTTGGGATATAACGCGGCTTACCTCTGCCGCTGTCACCTTGTTGTCCACAACTATTGCCAAATCGCGCGCGACCTTGGGGAACTTTGATATGGGCTTATATGTACGCTTTGCGCCGGTGTGGGCAAAAAGCTTATTCATATCTATTTCCGCAAAGTATACGCGGCCGTCTATGCCCCAGCTTTTCAGCACGTTGGGATGCACCGCACCAAGTTCGCCTATCTGCTCCTTGCCGATGCTCATTACGGCCTTCCTGCCGGGCTGATAGAATTCGCTTCCGCCCGCAGCAAATTCCGCCTTGCCGAACAGATCGAACTTTTCAAGCAGCTGTTCCACCGCGCCTTTAAGCGTGAAATAGTCCTCATTCTCCCCGCTGAACAGCAAACCGAGCATCTTCCTTTCTTCGGGCAGGCTGTCGTTATTGTCAAAATGCACGTTGCCCACTTCAAAGAACCTGTCATGTCCGGTCTTACGGCCCTGATTACGCTTGAGCGAATCGAGCATACCCATTATGAGCGTTGTGCGCATCAGGCTCTGATCCTCGCCAAATGGGTTCAGTATCTTCACGCACTGGCGCTTCTCGCTGTCCTTATCAAGCAGCAGAGCATCAAGCGCCGCGGGGCCGGTGAAGTTATAATTATACATTTCATAGCAGCCCTGCGCCGCCATTTCGTCCTTCACCTTGTCCTCAAACACATAGTCCGCGCCAAGCTTGCCCGCGAACGTATCGCCATACATTAGGGAAGGCTTAATGTTGTAATATCCGTAAAGGCGGGCCACTTCTTCCGCAATATCCCAATCGGCCTCAAGGCCATCCTCTATATCGGTACGGAAATGGGGAATGCGCACCTCAAGCTTGTCGCCTGCAACCTTAGCGTCTATATTGATGGTTGCAAGCATTTTCGCCATGTCCTCGCCGGCGATCTCGGTATGCAGTATGCGGTTTATATGCGCAATGTCGGTATATACGGTATGTTCGCTTATGTCCGCATTGCAAACGTCTATCGTGCCGCCGATTACCTTACCCGCGTGCAGCTCGTCCACAAGCTCTATCGCCCTTTCCTCCGCAAGCATTGCGTTCACGGGCTCAACGCCCTTTATGAAGCGCGCTGCCGCATCGGTAACGTGGTGCAGCTTCCTTGTGGTTGCGCGGATGCTGCTGCCCTTGAACGCAGCGGCTTCAAACAGCGTGGCCTTTGTGTCCGCAGTTATTTCGCTGTTTAGTCCGCCCATAACGCCAGCTATGCCAACGCCCTTTTCAGGATCGGCAATCAGCAGCATGTCCGGCGTCACTGCGCGCTCTTTGCCGTCCAGCGTGGTCACTATTTCGTTTTCGTATGCATTGCGCACAACAATGTTGCCGTCCTTTACGCAGGCAAGGTCGAACGCATGCATCGGGTGGCCGTATTCAACAAGCACATAGTTGGTTATGTCAACTATGTTGTTTATGGGCCTCATGCCGACCGCGCACAGGCGCTTCTGCATCCATGCGGGGGAAGGTTCAATATTAAGGTCAGTTACAACGCGCGCCGTATAGCGGGGACAAAGTTCGGTGTTTTCAACCGTTACGGACGCATAATCATGAATGTCGCCCTCGCCCTCGATATGGCGAATGGTAGGTTCCTTGAATTTCTGGCCCAGCGCTGCCGCCGCTTCGCGGCACATACCAATTATGCTTTGGCAATCGGCACGGTTAGGCGTAAGCTCTATATCGAACACTATGTCATCCATGCCTACGGCTTCCTGTATGCTCTGCCCAAGTGGATGATCCTCATGCAATATCATTATGCCGTTGAACTCCGCGCCGGGATAGTCCGCCTCGCTCAGGCCAAGCTCATGGCCGGAGCAAAGCATGCCGTAGCTTTTTACGCCGCGCATAACGGTAGGCTTAATAACTATGCCTTCGGCAAGATGCGCGCCGTCCATTGCAACGGGCACCAGTGCCCCTTCAAAAACATTGGTCGCGCCGGTAACTATGCAAAGCGGTTCCTCCGCGCCAACGTCTATGGTGCATATCTGAAGGTGGTCGGAATCCTCGTGCTTACGCAAGGCTACTATTTTGCCGACGACAACATTGGTGATGCCGTCCATCTCGCCTTCGTAGCCCGCGCACTCGAAGCCGCGCCACATCAGTTTTTCAACAAATTCATCAGGCGTTACGTTCCATTCAACGTAATCTTTCAACCAACTAAGCGGAAGTTTCATGTTTCTTTACCTCCTTAGAACTGCCCCAGGAAGCGGGCGTCGTTTTCGTACTCAAGGCGGATGTCGTTTATGCCGTATTTAAGGCTGGTCACCCTGTCCACACCTATGCCAAAGGCAAACGCGCTCCACTCATGCGGATCAAGACCGCAGTTTTCAAGCTCATGCGGATTGGTAACGCCGCAGCCGAGTATCTCAAGCCAGCCCGTGCCCTTGCACACGCGGCAGCCCTTGCCGCCGCAAATGGTGCAGGAAATGTCAACCTCGGCAGAGGGTTCGGTAAACGGGAAATAGCTTGGGCGCATGCGGGTCTTTACGTCCGGCCCAAATACGGTATGCACAAATTCGTCAAGCGTGCCCTTCAAATCGGCAAAGCTTATGTTTTTATCCACAACAAGGCCTTCCATCTGCATAAACACCGGGCTGTGGCTTGCATCAACTTCGTCTACGCGGAAAACGCGGCCCGGTATTACCAGCCTGAACGGAGGCTTAACGGTCATAAGCGCCCTCGCTTCGCAGGGGGAGGTATGTGTCCTGAGCACTACCTTATCGTTAACATAGAACGTGTCCTGCATATCGCGCGCGGGATGATCCTTAGGAAGGTTCAGCTTGGTGAAGTTAAAATCATCGTATTCAACTTCGGGACCGTGGAACGTGGTGAAGCCCATGCCTATAAGCGCATCCCTTATTTCGCGGTAAGTCTGCGTCATTGGGTGCAGCCTGCCGCTGGGCTGGCGGCGGATACCCGGTTCGGTCACGTCCAGCGTTTCCTTTTCAAACGCCTTCTGCTGCATAAGCTGGGCTATCTTTGCCCTGCGCTCCGCTATAGCCTGCTCAAGCTCCTTTTTAACGGCGTTTGAAGCCTGTCCAAGCTTTGCGCGCTGTTCCTTATCAAGCTGGCCCATCGTGCGCAGTATTCCCGTAAGGGAGCCGCTCCTGCCAAGCACGGAAGAATTAAGCTCCTCCAGCTCCTTTTCCTCGCGCACCTCCTGAAGGCGGGCGAGCGCTTCCTGCCTTATCTTTTCAAGTGCCTCGTTCATTTTGGATAAAAACCTCCTAAAAAACTAATACGCGCCTCGTCTTTAGGGACGAAGGCGCGCTCGTGGTACCACCCTTATTCGCCCCGCCATCACGGGGCCTTTTTCCGCTGTAACGGGCTTACCCGGCGCCGACTACGCACCGCATTTTGCTCATGCGGCTTCCCCAACGCGGCTCAGGAGAGAACTTTGTGCGGCCGCGCATGCAGGCTGCTTGCAGCTTATGCAGCCCTCTCTGCGGCAACGGCAGGCCGCTTTTGCTCCGTCATTGCCAATTCTTTTTTGGCATTATATCATATCGTTTCCGCTTTTTCAAGCCGCATAAAGGCCTATACATGTACCCATTTGGTAAAGCAGAGCACAACGTAATCGGCAAGCCCCGCCGTGTCCACGTCTCCGTCAAAAACAAGGTCTATACTGACCGATTCCCCGCTTATTTCAAATATATATTCAAGCGTACCGGCCTTATCCCCTGCCCTTACGGGCGCAGTGTAGGCTTCTTCCGCATTTATGACGCTCCTTGGCTCGTCCCCGTTCCATACTATAAGCGTAACGTCCTCCGCCGCAACAAGATTGACGTTTTTGGTTATCCCGCCGGACACGCTGACGTTTTCAACCACCTTATCGCCCTTTTTAACCGGCGTTTTTATGCTTACCGCCGCGGCTGAAGCTTCAATGGTTTTGCTTGCGCAGCTGAAGCGCGTTTTTGAATCCGCCGCACCTATCACCGCCGCTATGAACACCGCTCCTTTGCGCTTTACCATGAACACGCCGCAATACTGCGCCTCGCTTGACGAACCCGTAGAACCCGCAAAGCAACCATCGAGCGATTTTATAAGCTTATTTTGGTTAACAAGCTCCGTCCTTGTGCCGTTTTCGTGCTGTATTTCATCTAAATACAGGGCGCTGTATTGCTTGTATGTGCCGGACTTTGCAAGCCGCGCGCCAAGCTTTGCCAATTCCTCTGCGCTCAGCATAAGTCCCTTGCCGTCTATGCTTGATACTTCGGTATATACACCCGCGTCCTGCATCAGCTCGTTTATGGCCTTTACCGCCGCGTCCTGCCCTCCTGCGCATGCTTCCGCCAGCGCAAACGTGGCGTCTCCCGCGGTTATCATCACGGCAGCCTTCATTGCGGTTCCGGCCTTTATTGTCTCCCCCGCCTTAAGGAAAGCCGTCGCCCCGCCAACGCTTGCCGCCTCCGGACTTACAACTATGTTCTCATCCGCCGCAAGCTTACCGCTGTCCATGCAATCCAGCGCATACAGCAACGCAGGCAGCCGCACAAGCCCGCCAAGGTTCAGCCGCTCCTCCGCATTCTTTTCAAATATGCGCTGCCCGCTCTGCGCCTCCGTTACTATTGCCGCCTTCACCTGCCCCGTTTCCGCAGTCACGCCTTCGGCCAAGGCCGCAGGACACGCCAGCATTGCGGCGCACAGCGCAATGGTCAGCATGGATAAAAAGCACTTTTTCATATAAAAAACTCCCGTATGCATTTCATATCCTATTGATATGCCGCATGCGGGAGCAAAAATGCCTTTTTTAACCTATCTTATCATGCCAAGGAACGATTCGCCCGCCTTAAAAGGCTTGCCGGTAAGGTAGTCCACTATTGTGCAGCCAAGATCGGCAAATGTTTTGCGCGTGCCTATGTTCACGCCCTGCTTCATGCCGGGACCCCATACGACAACAGGTATATGCTCGCGCGTGTGGTCGGTACCGGGATAGGTCGGGTCGCAGCCATGGTCGGCGGTTATTATCATCAAGTCGCCTTCATGCATCTGCGCCATTATGTCGGGCAGCCGCTTGTCGAAATATTCAAGCGCTTCCGCATAGCCCGTAACATTATTCCGGTGGCCGTAGAGCATATCGAAATCAACAAGGTTGGTGAATATAAAATCCGCCTTGCCGCCCTTCAAAAAGTCTATTGTGGCCTCTATACCGTCGTGATTATTCTTTGTGTGGTTGATAAGGCCAAGGCCGCGCTTGCAGAATATGTCCTCTATTTTGCCAACGCCCGCAGTAACGTAGCCCGATGCGCTGAGTGAATCAAGTATTGTTTCGCCAACGGGGGGTATGGCATAGTCCCGCCGGTTCTCCGTGCGGGTATATTTGCCGTTGCCGCCAACGAACGGCCTTGCTATAACGCGGCCGACGAGCTCGTCGCCCATCAGTATTTCGCGCGCTATCTCGCAGCAATGATAAAGCTCCTCCAGCGGCACAACGTCCTCGTGCGCAGCAATCTGGAACACGCTGTCCGCGGACGTATACACAATAAGCTTGCCAGTTTTAACATGCTCATCGCCAAGCACCTGTATTATCTCCGTACCTGAAGCAACAATGTTGCCGAGCGTGCCGCGGCCAGTGCGGCGCTCAAATTCGCATATCACTTTCTCAGGGAAGCCGTTAGGGTACGTTCTGAAAGGCGGATCCATTATTACGCCCGCCATTTCCCAATGGCCACTGGTGGTATCCTTCGCCTTTGTCTTTTCCTCGCTTTTGCCATAGCATCCTTTGGGTGATTGCACCGTGGGCAGCATGGAACCGGCTATGTTGCCAAGACCAAGTTCAAGCATATTCTGAATTTTCATATGTATGCGGTCATAAATATGCCCGAGCGTATGGGCGCCTTCATCGCCGAACTGTACGGCATCCGGAAGGTAGCCTATCCCTACGCTGTCGAGCACTATAAGCGTTGCTCTCTTTTTCATTTCAGGTCATTTCTCCATCTTATCGGATTTAAGGTGGTTCATGTTTATCTTCAGCCTTATGCGCGTATGCTCAGCGATCATGGTAATGTATTCCTTGTTAGTCGGGCAGCCCTTATCTCTATCCACGGTATATCCGAAAAGCTGGTGCTGCATTTCCATGTCGCCCTTTAGCCATGCTGTGTTTATGGCATAGCGTATGCTGCGTTCAACCGCCTTAGCATTTGTATTATACCGCTTTGCGACCGCCGGGTAAACATCCTGCGTCAATCTTAACGGGCTGTTCACACCGTTTTCAACATACATCTTTATGCATGCCGCTGCGTAAACAAAGCCGGAGTGCTGCACAGCTAATCCCATCATTGTAAGATACTGGGCGATTATATCGTCGCAATCAAGGCAGCGCATATGCGTTGCGTCGATTAAAGCCATCGTATCCCTAAGCCCGCTGTTCTGCACCACGTCCATCAGTTCGTCCACCCGCTGCGCTATCAGCAGCGGTGCGCACGGCAGCGCTATCATGTATGCAAAGCCCGCAGACTGCGCCATGCGTATAGCTTCGTCCGTATAGAGGGCTGATATGCCTATGAACACGGTGCCTTTGCCCTTGCCCATTGTTTTTATCCTGTGCAAAAGCTGGCTGCCGTCATATTTGGGCATGAGCATGTCCACTATCGCCACATCCGGCTTATTGCCCTTTTCAAAAAAGCTCAGCGCCTCGTCCGCTGTTTTAAGCTTAGCCATGACAATATAGCCGTATTTTACAAAGCGGCTTTCAAGCTCCATGCAGAACCTTTCGTTATCGTTTATAATAACAAGCTTTCGCTTCTTCATCACATACTGCCCCTTGACCATACAATGTTTCAAGTCTGCTTTAATGATAACCTATCCGGCGGACGTATACAAGGCAATTTTTGAATGTTAGCTGGCAGTATATGGTAGAATTTTGTCGAAAATTGTAGTATTCGTGTTTGGTGTGTAGAATTTGGGCCTATCGGCACGCCGCGTCAGCGCATCTGTTCATACATCCAGTAGGCGTATATGCCGTATCCTTTTGTTGGGTCGTTTATGAAAACATGGGTAACTGCGCCTACGAGTTTGCCGTTTTGTAGTATTGGGCTGCCGCTCATGCCCTGTACAATTCCTCCAGTATGCTCAAGCAGCCTTTTATCTGTAACCTTAACCACCATCCCCTTGCCATCGGACGTACTCTGCTCAAACAGCTTTATTATTTCGCATTCGTATTCGGTTGTAACGCCGTCCTCAAGGCTGGTCAAAAGCGTGGCTTTGCCCGTCTCTACCTCGTCCGGATAGGCCAACGCAACGCCCTCGGGATACAGCGCGGACGTAAGCGGAGCATACATTTCGCCGAATACACCATATCTGGTGTTGCGGTCTATTGCGCCCAGCTTTTTGCTTACTGCGCTGAATGTTCCGCGCACCTCTCCTGGGAAGCCCTGCTCCCCGTGCGTAACGCCCACTATCGAGGCTTCGCTCAGCTCTCCCCTCTTAGCTTCTATCATCGTGCCCGCGTCAGGATCGGTCACGGCATGACCAAGCGCACCAAAGCGCATCGAGCTCATAGTATAAAACGTAAGTGTGCCTATGCCCGCCGTGCTCTCGCGTACCCATGCGCCAAGCAGCACCTCGCCGTCCTTCACGCATGGATACACTGTGCAGTCAAATTCGCTGCCATTGCGCCGTACCCTAAGGCGCATGCTGTCGCCCGCGCTTTTTACCATTGCGGACAGTTCGCCAACTCCGTTCACCTGCTCCCCGTTAACGGCTATTATAGCATCTCCTGTACGTATGCCAGCTTCATGCGCAGGGCATCTGCGCCGAATACCATCATCCACGTTGCCAAGGCCAACCACCAGCACTCCGTTGCACCACAAGCTTATGCCCACGGATGAGCCGCACGGCATAACATATATATCGTCGCGCACATGCACGTCCACATTTTTTACAGTAATACCGAACAGTTCCACGGAAAAGCGCTTCACTTCGCCGTTTTTCGCGCTGCTCAGCCGTTCGGACAGGTCGTTTGCAACGGCAACGCCGTCCCTATCGGTTATGCTAAACGGTGCAGGTATGCCGCAAAGCCGCTCCGCGCCGCCCGCTTCGTCAACATATATGTCATCCGGCAGTTCAAGCACCATGTCCATTCCCGGAACGGCGTTAACGGCAAAAAGCAGCGCGCACAGCGCCGAGCCAAGCAGCTTTACTATCGTTTTAACGGTTTTCTTCATACGCAGCACACCTCAAAAAAGCACCTTGGAGCAAAACTCCATGGTGCTTATTGTTTGATATGCAGCGCGTTACTATGCAGCGCCGCGGCTTGTAAATTTAAATTTAATCGGCAGTTTTTTCCTTGATTTTATCTGCCCGCGCAATAAGCTCCCTCGCATGGGTCAGCGCAGAGGGCGAATCGCTCTCTCCATCCATCATCTGCGCAATGCGCTGCACCTTTTCTTCCTCGTTAAGCTGCCGCGTTTCAACAAACGTGTTCTTCCCGTCGTCATATTTGCGCACCATCAAGTGCGCATCGGCAAGCGCAGCTATCTGCGCCAGATGCGTTACGCATATCACCTGATGCTTTTTCGCTATGCCCAGCATCTTTTCGCCCACAACGGCTGCCGTGCGCCCGCTTATGCCCGTATCTATTTCATCGAATATCAGCGTGGGTACGCGGTCGTTATCCGCAAAAATGGACTTGAAGCAAAGCATTATCCGGCTTAGTTCGCCGCCGGACGCAACCTTTTCAAGGGGCTTCAGCGGCTCGCCCGGGTTTGCGCTGAGCATAAACTCCGCCGTTTCGCGCCCGCCCTTTCGCGGCTCGCCGCCGGATGCATCGCTGAGCGCAACATCGAACATAGCCTTTGCCATGCCAAGGTCCTTCAGTTCATTCAGCACGTCGCGCTTTAGTCTATCTCCCGCGGCGCGGCGCACCTTGCTCAGTTCATCCGCAGCAACGTTGTATTCGGCCTTCAGCTTGTCAAGCTTCGCATCCAGTTCAGCCGCAAGCGCCTCCGCGTTTTCAAGCTCGTTCAGTTTAGTTCCCGCATCCTTGCCGAAATCTATCACGTCCTCGACCGTGCGGCCGTATTTTCGCTTAAGGTCGGATATAAGCTTTAGCCGCTGCTCTATTTCCTCCAGCCTTTGCATGTCGCTTTCAACGTTTTCGCTTGTATCCCTGAGAACAAAGCTTATATCCTCCGCTGCGTAATACAGCTCCTCTATTTTATCGCCCAGCGCTTCATAATCCTTATTCAGTGCGGCAATGTCCCGCATGCTGCGGCGCGCGGTATCAATAGCGCTCAACGCGCTGCCCTCTTCCGCTCCGCTCAGCGCCATATGCGCCGTTTCAAGCGCCGTGCGTATGCGTTCAGCGTTAAGAAGAACCGTTTTTTCCGCGCTAAGCCGCTCTTCTTCGCCCACTTCAAGATTTGCCGAGGCTATTTCCTCAATCTGGTAGCGCAGCATATCCATTTCCCTCTCGCGCTCCCTTTCGGAAGCAAAGCCGGAATTGCGTTTGAGCATCAGTTCGTTTCGACGTGAAACTATCGCGTCTATCTTCTCAATTATCGGCAGCGATTCCGCATGGCAATATGCGTCAAGATAGCTTATGTGGTTTTCCGCATCAAGCAGCGCCTGATGCTCGTGCTGACCATGTATATCCACCAATGTGTCCGATACGCTTTTAAGCGAAGCTACCGGCACAAGCGTGCCGTTCACGCGGCATGCATTGCGCCCAGCCGCGCTGAGTTCGCGCGAAAGAATAAGTTCGTTCCCGTCGTACTCTATTCCGAGTGCGTCAAGCGCCGCAAACGCAGCGTCCCCTTCATTCAGGTTGAACACGGCTTCAACCTTTGCCCGCGCGGCACCGTTGCGTATAAGGTCGCGGCTCGTCCGCTCGCCAAGCACAAAGTTCACGGCGTCTATTATTATTGATTTGCCTGCGCCCGTTTCGCCCGTCAAAACATTGAAGCCGGGGAAAAGCTCAATCCCCAGCTTCTCGATAAGCGCAATATTTTCCAAGTATAAACTCTGAAGCATTTTTGCCCTTTTCCTATTTTCTTATCATCATGCCGAGCTTTTCCACTATCTCAGGCACAACCTTTTCGCTTTTTGCTGCGATAAAAATGGTATTATCGCCGGCCATCGTTCCGGCAATTTCGTCCCAATGCATTGAATCCACCGCCTCCGCCGCGGCGTTTGCGGACCCGGAAAGCGTTTTAAGAATTATAAGATTTGCCGAAGCCGTTATGCTTATAACGGAATCGCTGAATATTCTTACAAACCTTTCCTTCATGCCGGCCTCGGCCTTGTCCACCGTGGCATACTTATAGCCGCCGGTTTCGCTCAGGACTTTTATAAGCCTAAGCTCCTTGATGTCCCGCGATACCGTTGCCTGCGTGACTGCCACTCCCCGTTCCTTCAGCAGCTCCGCAAGATCTTCCTGAGTTTCCACGTTCTTTTTCTCAATCAGGCTGAGAATCAACGCGTGTCTTTCAGATTTCATCCCTTATACCCTCCAAGCGTTTTATGCTCCCCCATATACAGCCCGTTCCCTCATCCCTCGGGCTGCGTAAAAGGGTTATGAAAGCCTTTGCCTTATCAGTTCATATATATTTTGCCTGCCGAAGCGCACAAAGCCGACCTTTGCGCCAACTTCGGATACGGTTATTGTGTCCACTGTGCTGATGTTGGACGTATATATACCGTCCACGGATAAGCAGCCTTCCGTTTTCATGGAAAAGCTTGCCTTTACGCCCGCCGGAGCAACTATCGGGCGGGACGTGAGCGTATGCGGGCAAATCGGCGTTATTATCAGCGCATCAAGTCCCGGAGCTATCACAGGGCCGCCGGCGGATATCGAATATCCGGTTGAACCCGTGGAGGTGCTTGCAATAACGCCGTCGCATATTACCGAGCCCGCACTGAGCCCGTCAACATCAATAGATATTTCGGCTACACCGGAAAACGTGCGCTTATATAGAAGCACATCATTCAAAAAATAATGTGGCTCTCCGCCGTTTACGGTGCAGTTTAGCATAGTGCGCTCATCCAGCGTATATTCGCCGCGTATAAGCCGGTTAAGCCCATCCTCAAGGCCGCTTGGATCTATCTCGCTCAAAAAACCTATCCGTCCGAAGTTTACGCCAAGTATGGGCGCACTGTACTTCATGGCTTCCCCTGCCGCGCGAAGTATTGTGCCGTCCCCGCCGAAAGCGAGCACAAAGTCCGGCGTTATATCGCCTATTTCTTCTGCCCCGTCAAGGCCGGAATCCTTCAATTCGTTGCTGATGTAGCATTTACAACCCAAACTCTTGGCCATTTTCACGGCGCCCTGGAGTCCGTTCACGGCGGTTTCCCGCTGCGGATTTGTAAAGAAAGCGAGTTTGATATCAGAATTCATATACGCTCCGAAACTTATCATGTGTTATTATACATTAATAGTGTCCGTATCTTCAAGCATTTTTAATGCATAATCAGGAAATAAATTCATCATTATGCGCGGCCTTCACAGTATTCCGGGCAATTCCGTCCGCCTGATCCTGCATAATTATAGCAGAATCGCCTCCGCGCTTTTTCAGTACCATAAGGAACTCTATGTTTCCCTTTGGCCCCGTTATAGGCGAATAATCGACATGCTGTATTTCAAAGCCGAGCGACTGAGCAAACAGCATGCACGACAAAAGCACCTCTTTATGCGTTGCCTCTTCGCGCACAACTCCGTTTTTGCCTACCTTGCCTTTGCCCGCTTCAAACTGCGGCTTAACAAGTATAACGGCAAGCGCACCGTTTTTAAGGCAATTATATATTGCGGGCAAAATGAGCTTTATGGATATGAACGAAACATCCATCGATGCAAAGTCCACTTCTTCATCGAACCAGTCGCTCGTCATATTGCGCGCGTTCATGCGTTCCATCACCTTCACGCGCTCGTCGTTCCTCAGCCGCCAGTCAAGTTGACCGTAGCCCACATCTATTGAATATACTTTCTTAGCCCCATGCTGAAGCATGCAGTCCGTAAATCCGCCTGTGGATGCGCCTACGTCCATCGCTACAAGGCCGTTTAGGTCTATATCGTATTTTGTAACGGCCTTTTGCAACTTCAGCCCGCCGCGGCTTACGAACGGGTTAGGATTTTCGCGCACGGTAAGCACGCAGTCCTCCGGCACGGCGTCGCCCGCCTTATCTATGCGTACTTCGTTTATATATACCGCGCCGCTCATTATAAGCGAGCGCGCTTTTTCCCTGCTTTGGCACAGGCCCAGTTCGACCAGCCTTACGTCCGCCCGTGTACCCTTCATTCGCATTCTCCTTGATAAAGCTTATTTATAAGCTGCCGCACAGCGTTTTCGGAAATTCCGCATTGCTCGTCCTGCTCCGCTATACTTGCATGCATAATGGGTTCCTCCCCAACGCCAAGCACATTCACGTTTACGCGGCCCGCAAGGCGTTCCTTTATCGCGCTGCCCATGCCGCCGTACTTTATGCCGTCCTCCAAGGTTATCACATTTTGGCTAATATCGGCTATCTTTTCAAGCATTTTTTCATCCATTGGCTTTATAAAGCGCACGTTGATAACGCCGGCGTCCGTGCCTTGGGCGGCGTTAAGCGCAGTTTGCACCAGCCTGCCTTCGGCAATTATCGTAACGCGGCCTATCGGCTTCACTTCTTCCCATTTTCCCAGTTCTATGGGAGTATCAAGCGACTTATCGGGAAGCGAGCCGCGGTTATAGCGTATTGCACACGGCCCGTCAAGCGTGAGCGCGAGGCTTAACATGGCCTTAAGTTCTTTTTGTGTAGATGGCGCCATTATGCGCATACCGTTCAAATTATTCAAAAAAGCGATATCATATATACCCTGGTGTGTTTCGCCATCCTCGCCCACAAGGCCAGCGCGGTCTATTGCAAAGCAAACGTTCAGGTTTTGCAGGCATATATCATGAATAATCTGGTCATACGCGCGCTGCAAAAACGTTGAATATATCGCAGCAACGGGCCGCATGCCCGCGCTTGCCATGCCCGCAGCCATGGTTACGGCGTGTTCTTCAGCAATGCCAACGTCAAAAAACCGTTCCGGATAGCGCAGCGCAAATTCGCTAAGCCCTGTACCTGACGGCATGGCCGCAGTTATCGCAGCAATGCGTTTATCGTTTTCGGCCAGCTCGCACATTGCTTCGCCAAAAACGGCGGAGTTGCTCCTGCCCGCAGTTGGCTTGCTCACTTTGCCCGTGCGCGCATCGAAACTGCCTATGCCGTGGAAACGCTCCGGGTCATTTTCCGCAAACATATAGCCCTTGCCCTTTACCGTAAGCGCATGAACGACCACAGGGCATTTCAGCTCCTTTGCCCGCATAAGCACGTTAGTCATGCTGCCGACGTTATGCCCATCCACCGGGCCAAGATATGTAAAGCCCAGTTCCTCAAACAAAACGTTCGGTATAAGCGAATATTTTATTCTGTTCTTTATGCCTTGCAGTATTCCGAAAAGCTTTTCGCCAACGAGCGGTATGCGCTTCAACCCGTCCGAAAAGTTGGTTTTGAACCGCTGATATGACCCGCTTGAGCGGATTTTATAAAGATGCTTGCTCATCGCGCCAACGTTGCGCGAAATGGACATTGCGTTATCGTTTATAACAACAATAAGCGGCAGGCCGCTCTGCCCTGCATCGTTCAGCGCCTCAAAGCACATGCCGCCGGAAAGCGCACCGTCGCCTATAACGGCAACAACGCTCCTGTCGTTGCCCAGTATTTTGTCCGCCCGCAGTATGCCTATCGCTGCGGATACGGACGTGCTCGAATGGCCCGTTTCAAACGGGTCGCAAACGCTTTCCGCACGCTTGGGGAAGCCGCTTATGCCGCCCTTTTCCCGCAATGTGTCAAACTGATTTGCGCGGCCGGAAAGTATTTTATGCACATATGCCTGATGCCCAACATCGAATATTATCCTGTCAACCGGGGCATAGAACGCGCGGTGAAGCGCCATTGTCAGCTCCACCACGCCAAGGTTGGACGCCAAATGCCCGCCGTTTTTCGATACTTTTTCAACCAAAAAAGAGCGTATTTCCGCAGGCAGCCCCCTCAGTTCCTCTGTGGACAATGCGCGGTAATCATCGCACGAATGTATTTTATCTATAATGGGGTAATTCGCCATTCCCCGTCTGCCTTTCAATTTAGTAGCATATCATTTTAACACAGCATGATGCAACTAACAACCCCCGCGTGTCGCGGCCTATTTTTTCCTGCAAAGCGTTGAATCGATAAGCGCGTTAAAATCGGCCGCCCGCTCGCCAAACATGCTTATGGCAAGGCGCGCTTCCTCCGCCGTATCAACGGCGTATTTCTTAGCTCCGTCAATTCCAAGGAGCGTTACGGCCGTAAGCTTATCCTCTTTGGCATCCTTGCCGAGCGTTTTGCCCATGGCTTCATCCGTACCGGTAACGTCGAGCAGATCGTCGGTTATCTGGAACAGCCTGCCGAAGCTTTGGGCATATCGCCTTATTGCCGCAAGTTCGGTTGCATCGGCGTTTGCAATTATCGCCCCCGATGCAAGCGCCGCCTCTATCAGCGCGCCGGTCTTCCGCACCTGTATGGCTTCAAGCATGGCAAGGTCGCCGGGTTTTCCCGTCATGTCAAGGTCAAGCGTTTGCCCTGCCACCATACCGCTCACGCCCGCGCCGCGCGCAACCTCTGCGCACGCTTCAAAGTATCGCGGCGCATGCGGCGCTATTTCAAGGCCGGCATTGAGCATGGTTTCGAATGCAAGGCTCAGCAGCCCGTCTCCTGCAAGCATCGCTCCGGATTCGCCGAACACCATGTGGTTGGACGGCCTTCCGCGGCGCATATCATCATTATCCATGCAGGGAAGGTCGTCATGTATCAGCGAATAGGTATGTATCATTTCAAGCGCGCAGGCAACGGGCATTGCATCCGCCTCGCTGCCGCCAAGCATTTCCGCCGCCTGAAGGCAAAGCGACGGCCTGAGCCTTTTGCCGCCCGCAAGCAGGCTGTATGCCATGGACTGCTTCAGCTTTTCCGGCGCGGAACAGTTGGCAATATATGCTTCAAGCGCCCGTTCTATTCTTTCTATACGGCCCAAGTCATTCATCTTCGTTCTCCGCGTTTTGTTTTTCTATCACGTCCAGCCGCGCCTTATAGCTTTCCAGCATTTCGCGGCATTTTGCGGCGAGCTTTGCCCCTTCTTCATAAAGCTTTATCATCTCTTCCAGCGGAAGGTTGCCGTCTGAAAGCTTGTCCGCTATGCCCTGAAGCCTTTCGGCCATGGCTTCGTATGTTTCGGCCTTCTTTGCCATTATTCTTTATCCTTTCCGCCCGCAAGCACCTTTGCCCTTGCCGTGCCGTCGCTGAGCAGTATTTCTATATTGTCCCCCGCAGCCAATTCGCCGGCTGAGGATGCGTATTTCTTTCCTTTTTTGATTATTGCATAGCCGCGCTCAAGCGTGCGCGCCGGCGCCAACGAATCAAGTCGCGCCGCATTTATGCTTAACTTCCGCTCCGCTTCGCCCATGCCCTGCCGCACGCTTGCCGCTATGCCGGTTTCAAGCGCGCTGAGCCGCGCCATATTCATGCTTATCCTATGATGGCACATGCCGTATGCAGCGCCCTGCTCCATTGCGGCTATCGCCTTTCCCTCACGCGCTATCCTGTCCGTGCAGAGCGAATCCATCCGCTCCTTCACGTATTCAAGTTCATCATTGAGCGCTTCATATTCCGGCACGCAGAGTTCCGCAGCCGCGCTCGGAGTGGGCGCGCGAAGATCGGCCACAAAGTCCGCAATGGTAAAGTCCGTTTCGTGCCCTACCGCGCTGACGATGGGGGTTTTACATTCGTATATGGCCCGCGCCACTACTTCTTCATTAAAGGCCCACAGCTCTTCTATGCTCCCGCCGCCTCGGCCGACTATTATAACCTCCGCCCTGCCGCTGCCATCAAGCAGGCGTATCGCGTCCGCAATCTCCTTGCCCGCGCCCGTTCCCTGCACCGCCGCCGGCGCAACAAGAATGTTCATCATCGGGAATCTTCTGCGGGTTATGTTTATTATGTCCTGCAAGGCCGCGCCGGTTTTGGACGTTACCACGCCTATGCACTTAGGAAGCTTAGGTATCGGCTTTTTATGCGCGGCATCGAACAGCCCTTGGGCTTCAAGGCGGGTTTTAAGCATAAGGAAGCGGCGGTAAAGCTCGCCTTCACCCTCTCTGCGCATGGACTTTGCATAGAACTGGAACTGCCCATCCCGCGTATATATCGATGCATAGCCGGAGAGCACCACCTGCATGCCGTCGCCAATGCCTTCGGGCATATTCATTGCATTCTGCCTAAACATTACGCAGCGCACCAGCGCCCCTTCATCCTTCAGCGAAAAATATATATGCCCGGAAGTATGGCGCTTAAAGCCGCTTATTTCGCCCCGTATGGAAACGGAACCGAGCAGCACATCATTTCTGAGCAGCGTATTCACATATTCATTCAGCTGCGTTACGCTGAGGATATATCCTTCCGTCATGCTTCAAGCCTCCCCGTGCATATATCATGGCACATCAATGCTATGCCAACGGCATTATCGCTTGAAAGCCGCGCTTCGCCGAAGCGCACGTCCACATGCCCGCGCTTTGCCATTCTTTGGCACAGCATTTTTCTCAGCAGCCCGCTTGACGCTACGCCGCCCGCTATAAGCACGCAGTCAAGCCCGGTTTCATCCGCCGCGTTTACTATCAGCTTATGAAAAGTGCGCGCCATGGCGTCGTACACGGCATAGGCTATGTCCGCGCCGTCAGTACCCTGCTCTATCAATCTTTGCGCCGCGCTTTCGGTGCCCGAAAATGAGCATTGCGTGCCGCGAACCCATATGGGCAGCCGCACGGCAGGCTCTCCGCTCCTTTCTGAAGCAAGAACCTCCATATGCTTTCCGCTCGGGAAAGCCATGCCAAGGCTTACGCCGACCCTATCAACAAGCTGCCCCGCGTGAAGATCGGCACAGCCGCCGACAAGCCCTATTTCAAGATTGCTGCCGACGGTGAATATCTCCGTTGTGCCGCCGGATATATGCATACCCAAAAAGCGCCTGCCCATGAGCTGTTCATTTCCGTACAGCGCGGCGCGCACATGCCCCTGCTGATGGCTCAGTTCGATAAGCCTTACGTCAAGCGCATTTGCAAGGGTTATCGCCGCCGTTTTGCCCGCAAGGAACACAGGCATGTATGAATCCTGCTCCGGCCGCGGGCGCGTGCTTACGGCAACGGCCTTTATTTTTGCACGGTCGGCATCCGCCATAAGCGCGGGCATTATTTCGCCCAGGTTCCTGACGTGCTGAAACACGCCGTCGCTCTGCCTGAGTCCTCTTTCCCCGGACGCAACGCGGAGCATCGTCCTTCTGTCGGAAACGATGCTCCCATTTTCCGCGCATGCGGCGGATGTTGTATAACAGCTTGTATCTATGCCAATATACTGCGCGTTCAAACTATCATTCCTTGTCTATTTGGCGCGCAAAAGTGCCCAGCATACCGTTTATGTACGCAGAACTCCTGTCCCCGCCAAAGCGCTTGGCAAGCTCCACGGCTTCGTTTATGGATACGCTTGAAGGTATTTTGTCCATATACATCATTTCGTACAGCGCAACGCGCAGTATGGATAAATCAACCTTCGGCATACGTTCAACGCTCCAGCCTATGGCAAGTTCGGCTATTTTTTCGTCCAGCTCGGCACTGTGTTCTTCTATGCCGCAAAGCACCTCGTCGGAATAATTCATGTCGTCCTCGGTAGGCTTTTCCTCTATGCCGGACTTTTCCAAAATGGCCTCGTAGGTATCCTCGCCGCCAAACAGGCGGGCAAAGGCCAGCTTCATCGCCACTTCACGGGCGGTTTTTCTGCTCATGTGATATCTTCCTTTGTATGTATTAGTGAATAATTATACCGCGTTATTCCCGTTTTTTGAAGAGGGAACGAAAAAAATCGCCCACTCTTGCGCGCCCGCCTTCGTCAAGCAGCGTGCCTATAAAGAACGCTATGCCTACAAGTACGAACAGCAGCAGCGTTTTCCAAAAACCTATGGTGAACAAAAACGCCGCGAAAACTATCGCGAAAAGCACGCTTATTATGCGCCACTTGTATTGGTTCCAGAATTCAAAGAAGTTCATGTCGCGCTCCTTATATGCTCTTTGGCGGCTGAGTCGGCACGATAAGTATATCTATCGCGTTCACGCTTACTCCGCAAAGCGTTTCTATGTATTCTTTAAGGCTCTGCTGAAGGTTTGCGCTAAGTTCGGGAATCACCGTGTCCGGCGCAACACTCAGCTTAAGCTTTATGCTTATGCCGGAGGCAGACTCGCCCGCTGGAACAACAACGCTTTCGCATTCCTTCACCTTCGCATTGGCGCGGCAATGCCGCTGCACCAGCGAATCTATTGCGGTTATGGTCATGTAGGCCGTGCCGTTATCGCCGCTCATTATCATTGTGGATGTTGGCATGGGCGCAGCCGCGCTCTTCGCGTCCCGCTTTTTGCCCATCGCTACAAACAGCCTGAACGCTATCGCCAGCAGCACAACGCCGCCACCGCCCAGTATGAGCCTGTTCCCTATGAACCCGTTGGTGATCACCTCTATGGGGGCCGTTATCATATCGAACGTAACAAAACCCATAGCCGTGGCTACGCACAGGGCGCTTAGCGCTATTACGCAAAGCAGAAGCAGCACCAGCAGGAACTTATCGAATATATTGAATCTCATTTTTACGCTCCTAATTTACGCCGCCGTATACGCGGCGGCGTAAGATTTTCTTTTGCTTTTGTTCGCTTATTCCTCTGCGGGCAGTTCGGCTTCGGCAGCGGGCTGCGCCGGCTGCTTCTTCGCCTTTTCAAAGCTGATTGACGATACGAACACGTTCACAGCGCTTACGGTAAGGCCGGTCATTGTCTCTATCGCGTTCTTGGTGCCGCTTTGGATATTTGCGCAGACCTCGTGCAGCTTGTAGCCGTATTTGATTATAACGTTTATTTCAACCGTTACCTGTTCTTCATTTACTTCTACCTTAACGCCCTTGGTCATGCTCTTTTTGTTGTTGAGCATTCCGGTGATGCCTTCAACAACTCCGCCGGCCATACCTTCTACGCCTTCGACCTCGGCCGCGGCAAGGCTGGCTATAGTCGCTATCACATCCGGTGCAAAGGTTATCCTGCCGCCCTGAACCTCGTTCAGCTCGCGGGTAATTTCGTTATCTGCTGCCATAATATGCCCTCCTTGTTTAACTTTTCTGATATTATACCAGATATTTCTGATCCTGAAAAGCATCATATGCCCTAACTCCGGCGCAGTTCACATATATTTTTCTTTTAATTGCCTCCTGCCATTATTTTGATGTTTTCCGTTTTTTCGCCCGTTTCACGCTTCACGATATCCAGAATTTGGGCAACTTCCTCGCTGCTCAGCTCCTCTGTCGCTATCACCACGTTAACGCTCCCCTTATGAAACGTTACCGCCGCATCACTGAAGCCCTTTGCGCGTATCATGCTTTCTGCGCTGAATTCCGCCTCCATATTGGCAACAAGCCTCAGTTTCTGCTCCGTTGCATCCTTCAGCGTCTCGGAATCGTTCGCACTGGCCGCTATTATTTCATCAAGATATTCAATCTCAAGCGATCTTGTGCTTTCGCGTTCTTCTCTGAACGCTTCAAAGAAATTTTCGTTTGCCGCAAAGCTGTCCCCCGTTGCCTGCGGCATTGCATCCGCATCCGCGTTTACGGGCTTTTTGCCCTTGTTCAGCGAACAGCTGAAATACACCACGCCCGCAAGCAGTATAGCCGCCGCGGCTATTGCGACATACTTTTTCATTATTTTCATTGCTCCCCTTCTCCCCTTTTCATTTCAAATACTTCTATGCGATCCGCACTTATGCCAAGCACGGTCATCACAGCATTGCTAAGCTTCACCCGCACCGATACGTCCGCCGCACCTTCGGCTATTACTATAACTCCGCGCACGGTTGGCTCTATTTCCGTAAGTACTATCGTTTCCGTGCCGCCGCTCCCGGATATTGTCGCCGGGCGGGATGATTCCGTGCGTGTTTCGCTCACGCTTTGGCCGCCTGTTGACGTGTTCTCCGTAGTGCCGCTCTGCACGTCCGTACTCATTGCCGGCACAAGGCGGCTTGACGTATCGTATGTTATCATCACGCGCACCTTGCCCGCGCCGCGTATGGAGCCAAGTATGCCCTCAAGCCTGCTTTCAAGCTCCGCTACGCCGCTTTCATCCGCACCCGCTGCCGTGCCCGATTGCGCCGCATTGCCGGCCTTATCGTTAGGGCTTATCAAAAACAGCAGCACGCCTATCAATATAAGCACGCCGTAAACCGCTATCTCCAGCCGTTTATCCTGCTTCATCCGCGCACACAGGCGGCCGAGCGCATTCTTTATCCCATCTGCGCCTTTCATGGCAAATATCCTCCTATCAGGCTGAACAGCGCCCGCAAAGTATATATCAGTGCAACTATGCCCGCGGCCCGTTTGCCACTGCGCGCGACGTTTCCTTTGGGCATAAGCGCCGTGAATAGGCCCATGGCAAGGCTTATTGCCGCAAGCTGCAGCATGAACCGTCCCATCATAGCCCGGCCGTGCCCAGCGCCAGCGCGCACGTTGCCATAAACATTGCCGCAACCGCCAACACGGAAGCAAAAAGCCCGTTTATCGCATCCGCCACCCGCTCCATAAGCGTGCTTATGCGCGCATCGCCAAGTGCGGAGCACACCGCAGCCGTGCCGCGAGCGCAAACGGCGTTGCAGGCCATGCTTGCAAGCGGCGAAAGCACCACAAGCGCAAGCGTAACGAGCGCGGCAAGCCCAGCGGAGTTTTTGATGAGCGACGCACCTTCAAGCACGGTATCCACCGTTCCCGATACAGCCCCGCCCACTATCGGCACGCCCTTATCTATTGCATACTTGGCGGTTTTAACGGCAACGCTGTCGCTTGAGCGCGCACCGATGCCCCATATGCCCACCGTTGCAAAATACAGCGTGAATACAGCCCCGCTCAGCCAGCGTATAAGCGATTTGATAAGCTTAAGCAGCTTCGACAGCTTTTCTTCCCCGGTAAGCGCGCTCAGCATTGCGCACACGCCCGCACCGGCGCACAGTGGCAGCACAGTGCTTTTGAATACTCCTGCCACCGTGCCGGACAGAAATGCGGCAAGCGGGCTGAGTGCGGCAGACGATGCGGCCTCGCCCGATGCGGCAATGGCCGCCGAAAGCACCGGCGCGATAAGCTCCATGCAGGAGCACAGCGAATCCATCGCCCCATATGCCGAGGCTATAAGCACGCTCAGCTTTGCCGCCGCGGCAGAAGTGCCTATCGCCGTGCATACGAGCGCTCCCGCCCCGCCTGCGCCGTCCTCCGCGCTCATAATGCAAATTATCGCGCATATGAACGCAGCGGCAATTATTGCAAGATATGAAAGCATGTTCTGCTTCAATGCGCCCGTTATTGCGGCAATGAGCCTTTGCCATATTCCTTCCGCATCCATTGCGCCCGTACCCATGAACCGCTCCATAAGCTCCTTCAGCGTAAAGCCTAAGCTTTGCCCGTTCAGTGAGTTCCATAGTTCGCTCCATGCGCCTATATCCAGCGTGCTTATATCCGCCGCGTTCATCCCGCCCCCTCCATCAGCCGCGCTATCATGTCCATCGCCTGCTTTATACACGGTATGCACAGCGAAACTATCATTATTCTCCCTGCAAGTTCCACCCGCCCCGCAATGGCGGTCTCGTTAGCGTCGCGGCAGGCATCCGCCGCGAACTGGACAAGGTAAACTATGCCCGTAAGTTTTATAAGCACCGTAAGCAGTTCGCTCGGCACGCCGTAAGTTTCAAGCATGGTTTTTATTTCGCCGAATATGCCGCCAAGCTTTTCCATTGCATATATCAGCACCATCGCCCCCGCCGCGACCGCCGCCTGCTGGGCAAGTTCCGGCCTATATGCGCGCACGGTAAGCGTTATTGCGCAGCATATCACGGCAAATACGCTCAGCTTTATAACGTCCGCCATGGTCTTATATCAATACAATTCAAATATGCGCCTTACGTTTTCAAACAGATCCCCTATCAGATCTGCCACCATGCTCAGCGTAAGCACAAGCCCCGAAAGCGCGGCAAGCATCGCCATGTCGTCCCGCCCGGTCTGCTTTAAAAGCTGGCATATTATGGCAACCAGAATGCCTATTCCCGCAATTTTGAATACAACCGCTATGCTCATATCCCTCATCCCCCGTTTTATATCATCATAAGCGCCGCCGCAAAGCCCGCAAGCACGCCAAGCGTTGAATACAGCTTACCCTTGCCCATAAGCGCCTTTTCCGCATCCGCCGCACGCGCCTCCATCTGCCTTAGCGTAAGGCGGGCGTGATCCGCCTGCGCTGCGCGCGATATAGACGAAAACGCCTCGCCAAGCGTTATAAGCGCGGCAATATCCTGCTTATCAAGGCCGCTTAAGCTGCCGCCGTCCGCTTCCTTTTGTACCGTAGCTGCCCATGCTTCGCCCGCACCAAGCTGTCCCCCCGTAAGCGCCGCAGTGTATTCGCGCCAAAGTTCTCCGCCCAACCTGTCAAGCATTTCACTGAGCCTGTATTGCGAAAGCTCCATGCTGTCGCCAAGTGTTCTTATTTCCGCGCAAAGGGCGTTCAGCTTATCCGCCCTGTCCTTCATGCGCGAACGCGCCATGTATCCCGTGCTTATGCATATTATCAGCGCAGCCGCAGCCAATCCCGTTCTCATAGCGTCAGCTTCTCTATCGCAATATCCCTTGCGCCGTCCGCCCGCCGCGTTATTATGGCCGCGTGTGTAAAGCAGCCGCCCTCTATCAACGCGCGTATGTGTTCGCGGCGCAATGCATCCTCAACCGATGATGCATGGGCGCTTGCAATGGCCACTGTGCCGCAGTTTTTTGCGTCCAGCAGCGCATCGGCTTCTTCCTTCGTGCCTATTTCATCGGTGACTATAAGCTGCGGGGACATGCTCCTTACAAGCTTTCTTATACCCTCTGCCTTCGGACACATATCCATAACGTCCGTCCGCTCGCCCACATCAAGCGTAGGCGCACCCATGTAGCAGGCCGCTATTTCCCCGCGTTCGTCCGCAACTGCCGCGCTCATTCCGCCGTCGCTCAGCTGGCGTACGGCATCCCTAAGCAGCGTTGTTTTGCCCGCGCCGGGTATGGACAGCACCAATAGTCCACCCGCATTGCCGCAGCTGTAAACTTCGCGTATTATTCTGTCCGCGCAGCCCTTTATCTGCCGCGCTATTCTTATATTGAATCCTGAGATTTGCCATAGCCTTTCACAAAGGCCGTTTTTGGTATACATTTGGCCGCACACGCCCACGCGGCACCCCCCGCGCGCCGTGAAGAAGCCTTCCTTCAGTTCGTTTTCTATTGCCGGGGCCGAGTGCTCGCTCAGCCCTTCCAGCACATCGCGGCAAAGCTTCGGTGTTGCCACGGCGCTGCCCGCAATTTCGCCGCCGCGCAATACAAAGCGCACGTTCCGCCCGGCGCGTATGCGTATTTCCTCGCACTCCGCCCCGAGCATATCCATATCCGTATTGTAAAAAAGCTCCTTTGGAAGAAGCTTTCTAAGCCCCACAAGGGCGTTAGTTTCCGCGTTCGCCATCTGCATGTCCTCCGTATCGCTACATGATATGAAGGCCCCTGCCGCATTATCACACGGCGACTTTTTTCGCAAGCAATATATCGCCTATCGCCATGTCCATTCCGCACAGCAGCACCTGCCACGGCACTATCGCCCCCTCGTTCAAATCAAATGCGGCAAACCCATCCGCAAAGTAATTCACAAGCGATATCGCCGCGCTTATGAGCATGGGTATCATTGATATTGCCGCCATGCGCGAAAGGCAAGCACGCCCGCGCTGCGCGGTATAGCCCCCGCCAAGGCTGAATGCCGTAAGGAACGCAGGTAGCGCAAGTATGGACAGGTCAAAGCATACCTCGCCAACCGGCCTGAAGCTGATGTTTGCAAGCGCAAGCGCCGCCAAGGCTGCCACCGCCAGCGCAAACGGGCGCATGCAGAGCCGTCTGCATATGTTCTCCGTCAAAAATGTTAAGTTCATTATTATTGCCGCAAGGCAAACTATTGTATTCAGCGCCATGTAGTGCTCCTTTTAACGTAAAAATCCTTCCGGGTTAGCTTACCCGAAAGGATGAATATTTAAGCCTGTTTTTTTATTTATACAATGCGGATATACGCCGCCATGTCTCCCGTTCCGCCAAGCTTCGCGGTGTCCCTGCGGTGTGAAAACAGATGTTCTTCGTCCTCAAACGTACATTTTTCCATCAATGTTATGTTTTCGCATTTCAGTCCCGCTTCAATAAGCTGTATACCCTGCGCGGTTTCAAGATCCAGCCATGCGTGTCCTTCGCGTCCGGGGCTTGTGCATACGCCTGCGCCAAATTCGGCATCGAACCGTGCCGCAAGGGGAGCATCCACCTCGTAACAATTTTTGCATATTGCAGGGCCGGTTGAAGCTATCATATCCTTAGGATCCGAGCCATAGCACCGCTGCATCAGCCTGACCACGTTTGCACCGATGCGCCCAAGCGTGCCCTTCCAGCCGGAATGCGCAAGGCCCACAGCCTTCTTCACGGGATCGTATATAAAGAACGCGCCGCAGTCGGCATGATTGGTTATAAGCGTGACCGCAGGCGAATCGGTAACAATGCCATCGCACTTATCAAGCGGGGCTTTATCAAACCCGCGCCCGGCATCATCAGCGTCAAGCTTTATAACGTTCGTGCCGTGTTCATAGCTTACCACGGCCATGCTTGAATATTCTATGCCGGCCGCATCGGCAAAGCGGGAGAAATTCTCCCTTACAAGCGCCAAATCGTGCGGCTTTTGAAAATTCAGGTGCAGCGAATCATAAGGCTTTGGGCTAACTCCGCCCTGCCGCGCGGTAAAGCCGTGCTCAACGCCGTCCATTCTTTTAAGTTGCTCCGCACGGAAGAAGCCTATGCCCCTGTTTTCTTCATAAATGCAGCCGTGCCGCATTTTGGCATATGCCGAAAGGTATTCGTATCTGTCCATCATTCGCATTTGTCGTTAAGAAGGAGCTTCAACTCCTCCATAAACGTATTTATATCCTTAAACTGCCTATATACCGAAGCAAAGCGGACATACGCCACCTCGTCCAACTCCTTCAGCCCGCGCATAACAAGTTCGCCAACATATGTGCTGGTGACTTCCTGCTCAAGGGTATTGTTTACCTCCCGCACCACTTCTTCCACCAGCTTATCCATCTGCGCCGCGCTCACCGGCCGCTTTTCGCAGGCCTTGCGCACGCCCATCAGTATTTTTTCGCTGTCGAACGTTTCGCGCCGCCCGTCTTTTTTCACGACCATTATCGGTATTTCTTCTATTTTTTCATATGTTGTGAATCGCCTTCCGCAGCTCATGCATTCCCTGCGGCGGCGTATGCTTGTCCCGTCGTCCGTAGGGCGCGAATCCACAACTTTGCTTTCCGTTCCATGGCAATATCTGCACCTCATGCTGTATCCTCCGCGTGCTTTTGCCTATTATACCACAGCACATGCCAAAAAATAAAGCAATTACAGCATTATATCAACCAATATAACGTCATCCCCTATCTTGTTTATTTTGCAGAAAGGTATAACCAGCTCCTCGTCGCTTTTCAGCAGACCCCACATTTTCGGCGGCCCCGGCACAACTATTGAGCATACGGTGCCCGAGCATAGGTCAACTTCCAAATCACACACCGCGCCAAGCCTTGCCCCGTCCCTTAAATTTATCACTTCCTTGCGCCTCAGTTCGCAAAAGCTGATGTTCGCCACGCACATCACCTCCATATATTTTGTATATGCGCTTTGCTCTTGCCCAATTACCGCTTATATAATACAATATGCATATAATTGGAACCTTTAGCCACGTTCCCGCGTTATATTGGCAAAGGAATGCAACAAGGAGGAATCACAATGAAACAATATAAAAAGCTGCTTGCCGTTTTCGCGGCGGCAATAATGCTTGCCATATGCTTTGCAGGGTGCAGCAGCGGCTCCACCACCGCCGCACGGGATACGGTGTACAACTCATCCTCTCAATACGCACCTATGGAGGAATACGCGCCCGCGCCCGCGGCGACCTCACCCGTTACCAGCAATGATATGGGCTTTGATTACGCAGCGAGTGAAGCTACCTCCGTAACCGCTGGCGATATATATGCCGGACGCAAAATAATCCGCAACTACGACATAAGCCTTAATACCGATAAGTTCGATGAAAACATGGACTATATCAAAGCCAAGGTGAGCGAGCTTGGCGGATATGTGCTCAGCTCCAATCTTTACGGCTCCAAGCCCGAAGCTTACGGCGATGCGGGCCGCAGCATTGAGCTGACCATTCGTATCCCCGCGGAAAAGGCAGGCGAGTTCGTAAACGGCGTGGAGACGCTTGGGCAGATAAACTATGTGCGCGACTATACGGACGACATTACCGATGAATACTACGATACCGATACCCGCCTTGCCGTATTGCAGGAGCAGCTTGAGCGGCTGCGCGCAATAATGGTGGAAACGGACAATCTTGCCGACGTTATAGCGCTTGAGGACAGGATAAGCGAAGTCATGCTTCAAATAGAAACGCTTACCGGCACGCTGAAGCGCTATGACGCGCTGATAGATTACACCACCGTTTCCCTTTATATTAACGAACGCAACGCAATCACAGGCCCCGCCGCCACCAAGACCACCGCCGATAGAATAAGCGAAGGCTTTACCGATACACTCAACGGCGTTGGCGTGTTCTTCGTAAACTTCTTCGTGTGGTTTGTATCCAGCCTGCCGGTTATAGTTATTGCGGCAATAGTGGTTGTAATAATAGTTGTAATAGTGCGCGCGGCGACAAAGAAGCGCAGCAAAAAGAAAGCCGAAGTCAAGGAGGAAAGTAAGCCATGAAGAAAAAAGCCTTAGCATTGGCGCTGTGCATAAGCATGGCGGCAGTAATGTTCACGGGATGCAAAACCGTTGTACAGAACCCCACCGGCACCACGCCGCAGGTGATAAGCCCCGAGGTAACCATACAGCAGGAGAGCAAGGAGGAGCCAACCGTGATAAACGTGAGCGGATCGGGCGAGATTAAGCTTGTTCCGGATATTGCCACCGTAAGCATACAGGTGCGCACATATAATGAAAAGCCTGCCGCCGCGCAGGCCGAAAACTCCGCCATTATGGACGCGGTTATAGAGGCCGTTAAAGCCGCCGGAGTTAAGGATGCAGACATTGCCACGGATAACGTGAGCCTGAACGAAAGATATAATTACAAGAAAACCCCCGCGGTCGTGGTAGGGTACGACATGGTGACTTCAATAAAGATCACAATACGCGACATTGATGCCGTGGGCAAGGTATTGAGCGACGCAATAGCCGCAGGCGCAACGGGTACATACGGGCTTACGCTCACGGTGTCCGATAGCTCCGCCGCGTATCAGCAGGCGCTCAAGGCCGCCATAGACGATGCAAAGGGCAAGGCTCAGGCCATTGCGGAGGCGCTCGGCGTGACTCTGAAGCCAATACCTTCCGCCGTGAACGAGCAGAGCTCAAGCTACACGCCGAATGCTGCATATGATATGCGCACCGCATCCGTCGCCGAGGATGAAAATGCGGACGTGAGCATAAGCCCCGGCGAGCTGACCATAGACGCGCGCGTAAGCGTGACATATGAGATAGACACAGGCACGAATAACTGACAAATCTACCCCATTGCCCCTCCCAAGCGGAGGGGCTTTTTATAATTTATGTTCACGCCGATATAACGCGCGGTTATGTGCACGAATTTTGCCCGATATCAGGCAAAATTCACACAGCTTAGTATTTGACAAAAGCCGCGGCTTTATAATATAATCCATTATTATTTTGTACGGAGGAAGAACATATGACCAAGTACATATTTGTTACCGGCGGCGTTGTATCGGGCCTGGGCAAGGGCATAACGGCGGCCAGCCTGGGCAGATTGCTCAAAACCCGCGGGCTTAAGGTAGCCGCGCAAAAGCTGGACCCGTATATAAACGTAGACCCCGGCACTATGAGCCCATATCAGCACGGTGAAGTATACGTAACAGAGGACGGCGCTGAAACAGACCTTGACCTTGGCCATTATGAACGCTTTATAGATGAAAACCTGAACCGCTACTCAAACCTTACCACGGGCAAAGTATACTGGAACGTGCTGAATAAGGAAAGGCGCGGCGAATATCTTGGCTCCACCGTACAGGTAATCCCCCATATCACAAACGAAATAAAGGACTTTGTTTACCGCGTGGCTAAGGAAACGGATGCGGACGTGGTAATAACCGAAATAGGCGGCACAATAGGCGATATTGAATCCCAGCCCTTTATCGAAGCCGTAAGGCAGATATCCCTTGAAGTCGGGCGCGAAAACAGCCTTTTTATCCATGTTACGCTCGTTCCCTTCCTCCGCGGCAGCGATGAACACAAGTCAAAGCCCACTCAACACTCCGTAAAGGAATTGCAGGGCATGGGCATAAACCCAAATATAATAGTGCTGCGCTGCGACGAACCGCTTGAAGATTCCATATTCAAAAAGATATCCCTTTTCTGCAACGTTAAGCCGGACTGTGTAATAGAAAACATCACGCTACCCTGCCTTTACGAAGCGCCGCTGATGCTTGAAAAATCGAACTTTTCCTCCGTTGTGTGCCGCGAACTGGGCATAGACGCTCCTGCGGCAGAGCTTGACGAATGGAGCGAAATGGTAAACCGCATACATGCACGACAGAAGAATACGGACATTGCGTTGGTCGGCAAATATGTTCAGCTGCACGATGCTTATCTTTCCGTTGCGGAGGCGCTGCGCCACGCAGGCTATGCGCTTAATTCGGAAGTTATGATACACTGGATAGATTCAGAAACCCTTAACGAAGAAAACATAGCCGCCGTGCTTGGCAACATGGACGGCATAATAGTGCCGGGCGGCTTCGGTTCGCGCGGGATAGACGGCATGATACTTGCCGCAAAGTTTGCCCGCGAAAACCGCATACCGTATTTCGGCATATGCCTTGGAATGCAGATAGCCGTCATTGAATACGCACGCAACGTTGCGGGCATTGTGGACGCTGACTCCGGCGAATTTAACGAACTTTGCAAGCACAAGGTCATAGACTTCATGCCCGGGCAGAGCGACAGCATAGACAAGGGCGGCACGCTTAGGCTGGGCGCATACCCATGCATGATAAAGAGCGGCACGGCCATGGAACGCTGCTACGGCAAGGCTACCATATTCGAGCGCCACCGCCACCGCTACGAATTCAATAATGATTACCGCGATACTCTCACCGCAGCAGGGCTTACGCTATCCGGCCTTTCTCCGGACGGGAGGCTGGTTGAAACGGTTGAGCTTACCGACAGGCCGTTCCACATAGGCGTGCAGTATCATCCGGAGTTCAAGTCCCGCCCAAATAGGGCGCATCCTCTGTTCTTCGGCTTTGTGAAGGCCGCGCTTGAACGCAGGGAAACGAAATAATTCCATAGCATAAACAGGACGGAGCCTTTGCCACGCCCTGTTTTTTATATTTCTTAGTTTTTACCGCCTTCAAGCCGCGCCATTGCCTTTCTAAACTCTATTGTAAACAATATTGCCGTGCACGAAACGGCGATAAAATCCGCCACCGGCTCAGCCATATATACCGCCATTGTTTTATCGGCAAGTATAGCGGGCATAATGTATATAAGCGGTATCAGCAGAATAAATTTTCTAAGCACCGCAACAATTATTGAGCACTTGGCGTTGCCTATGGATACAAACGTCATCTGGCATGCTATCTGCACGCCGAATAGGAACAGCACCGCGCAGTATATCCTAAGCGCGCCCTCGGTGAAGGTTATAAGCTCCGCACTGGTGGTGAAAAGGCTGGCGAACGCTTCCGGGAACAGCATTATTATGCCCCAGAGCAAAACAGAATAGCAAAGGCAGACCTTCAGCAGCAGCTTGAACGTTTCCTTAACGCGGGATGCGTTTTTTGCGCCGAAATTATAGCTGAGTATTGGCTGCGCGCCCTGAGATATGCCAGAAAGCGGCATCATGGCGAACTGCATAACGCTTGAAAGTATCGTCATTGCGCCAACGGCAATATCCCCGCCGTATTTGAGAAGGGAAGAATTAAAGCACACGGATATTATGCTTTCGCTTGACTGCATAACGAACGCCGCAAGGCCCAGCGCTATGCACGGAAGGATAAGCTTGAAGTCTATCCTCATCCTTTCGCGCCTGAGTTTAAGTATGCTGTTCCCTTTCATAAGAAAATGCAGCACCCATATGCAGGATATGCCCTGCGATATTATGGTTGCAAGCGCGGCGCCGGAAACGCCCATATCGAACACGAATATGAACAGCGGATCGAGCACGATGTTAGCAACCGCGCCTATGAGCACAGTGTACATGCCTGTTTTTGCAAAGCCCTGCGCCGTTATGAAGGCGTTCATACCAAGCGTAAGCTGCACGAATATTGTGCCTATAGCATATATGTTCATGTAATCCACGGCGTAGTCTATCGTGTTTTCGCTTGCGCCGAAGGCCAGCAGCAAATCGCGGTTCCAAATCAGCAGCACAGCCGTAAGCGCCACCGATATGCAAAGCTGCAGCGTAAAGCAGCCGCCAAGTATCTTTTCCGCGGATTCGTTATCGCCCGCGCCCATCGCTATTGATGCGCGCGGCGCGCCGCCGGAGCTTACAAACGCCGCAAACGCGGATATTATAAGAATTATCGGCATGCATACGCCCACGCCCGTGAGCGCGAGGCTGCCGTCCGCGCCCATATGTCCGATGTAGATCCTATCCACAATGTTATAGAGCATGTTCACAAACTGCGCCGCTACCGTAGGCACGGCCAGCTTCAAAAGCAGCTTGCCGACAGGCTCCGTCCCGAGGAATGTTTTATCCTGCTGCATAAATAATTATCCCTTCCCGCCGCTTGTCGCAGCAATACGGGCAATAGTTTATATCACCAATGATGATAAAGTCCCACCCGCCATTGTGAATTAAATGGAAACTGTGTTTGTGTTATGCCTGCTTTACGACTATAATAGAACAGTCATAGGAAGGTGGGTGGTCAAATGCTGAAAATGTTTGTTTCAAAAGAGCCGGTGCTGAAGGGATGGTCGGGCGACAAAAAGTATTGCCTAACCGATGAGCAAGGCAACAGATTTCTGCTGCGTGTAACGCCAATTGAAAAATATGATGAAAAAATGAAGGAATATGAGCTTATGCACCGCGTGGCTGAGCTTGGCGTGCCCATGTGCGCCCCGCTTGAATTCGGCACATGCGACAAAGGCGTATATTCAATACAAACATGGATAGACGGCGAAGATGCGGAAACCATAATGCCAAATTGCCCCGCCGCAAAGCAATACGCATACGGTATGGACGCCGGACGTTTTCTCCGCAAAATTCACTCCATCCCTGCACCCGAAACCCAGGAGGATTGGGAAGCCCGATTCAACCGCAAGATAGCCAGGAAAACAGCCTTATATGAAGCCTGCCCAATTAAATACGAAAACGGACAGGCGGAGGCGTTTATAGACTACATAAACAATAACCGCAGCTTGCTTGCGGGCAGGCCGCAAACTTTTCAGCACGGCGATTACCATATAGGCAACATGATGATAGGCCGCGACGGCAAGCTATACATAATCGATTTCAACCGCTGCGACTTCGGCGACCCATGGGAGGAGTTTAACCGCATAGTTTGGTGCGCGCAGAACGTGCCAGTGTTCGCTTCCGGCATGGTGGACGGATATTTTGACGGCGCCGTGCCTGCTGACTTCTGGCAGCTGCTTGCGCTTTACATAAGCAGCAATACTCTATCTTCCTTGCCATGGGCCGTGCCGTTCGGCGAAAAAGAAATAGCAACCATGCGGAATCAGGCCACGGATGTGTTTAACTGGTATAATGGCATGAACGATCCCGTGCCGACATGGTATCGCAAGTGCTGCTGAATGTCACAACAGGCGGAAGCGCACCGCCTGCTTTTTACTGCGCTATTTCATAATGCGTCATAATATATACCATACTAAAGATACAGCAAAAAGCGACTCCCCGTATGAGAGGAATCGCTTTTTTCATGGTCGGGGCGAGGTGATTTGAACACCCGGCCTTTTGGTCCCGAACCAAACGCGCTACCAAGCTGCGCTACGCCCCGAATGGAGCCAATGAAGAGATTCGAACTCTTGACCTGCGCATTACGAGTGCGCTGCTCTGCCAACTGAGCTACATTGGCTTGCGGCATTACGCCGACAATTAGGAATTATAGCATATAATTTGCCCGCTGTCACTACCTTTTGGTAAAATTCAGCCGCAATTTTTTATTATTCGCCGTATCGCACCGCGCCGCGGCGATAATACTCCTCCGCCTGCGTTTCCGTAAGGGGTGATACTTCGTATTTTTCTATGTGTATATCCGCCGCCTCAACGTATACAGCGCCGCCCTTTGGTACTGGGAGTATGCCCGAATGCGGGTCCGAATTTTCCGCTATGGATGCCGCCACAGCCTCGTTCACGCGTATGAGGAAGTTTTTCGCTTCGTTTTTGGCCATCAGCCGCATAAGCTGCTTCCTAACCTTGAGCACAACGGTTTCAACGCTCAGCACCTTGCCTGTGCCGCCGCAATACGGGCACGAACTTTGCAGCGTATGGGATATGCACTGGCGCGTCTTTTTGCGCGTCATTTCAACAAGGCCAAGCTGCGTTATGCCAAGCACATGTGACTTTGTGCGGTCCTTAGCCATTTCCTCGCGCAGCGTTGAAAGCACGCGCTCCTTGTCCGCAATTTCGTCCATGTCTATGAAGTCCACAACAATTATGCCGCTTATGTCCCTAAGCCTGAGCTGCCGCGCTATCTCCCGCGCCGCTTCGCAGTTGGTCTCGGTTATGGTTTCCTGCAAATTATCCGTGCTGCCTACGTATTTGCCGGTGTTTACGTCTATCGTGGTCAGCGCCTCGGTCTGATCTATTATAATATAGCCGCCGTTCTTCATCCAAACCTTGTGCGCAAGCGCGCGGTCTATCTCCGCTTCAAGGCCAAGCTGGTCAAAAAGGTCCGGAATGTCCTCATATAGCTGCACCCGGTTTTTGAGTGAAGGCGAAATTATGTTGGCTATCAGCAGTACGCGCTCATAGAATTCCCTATCGTTTATGGCAAGGCGCTTTATGTCCGGCGTAAAAAGATCGCGTATGGTTCTGAACACCAGCGGCTCCTCCGCGTGCAGCAGGCGCGGCGCGCTCACAAGCTCGCTCTTTTGCTGTATCCTGCCCCACAGACGGGTAAGGAAGGCAAAGTCCGCATGGAACTCCTCTTCGCTCTTGCCCTCCGCCGCGGTCCTTACTATTGCGCCAATGTTGAAATCCTTTGCGGCGGACTGCGCCGCGTCCCTCAGCCGCGTGCGCTCAGCCTCGCTTTCTATGCGCTTTGATACGCCTATATAGTCCACCGACGGCATAAGCACAAGCGTGCGTCCCGGCAGGGTTATGTTCGTGGTAACGCGCGCGCCTTTGGTGCCTATGGGTTCCTTAACCACCTGCACCATTATCTCTTGCCCAACCTTCACTATGTCCTTTATGTTGGGCACGGTATTTACGGTTTGCGTTTCCTTGCCGTCGAATATAAAGTCCTGCTTATCGTGCTGTATATCGCCCGCAAAAAGGTATGCGTTTTTTTCAAGGCCAATGTCCACAAACGCCGCCTGCATTCCGGGCAAAACGTTCTGCACCCTGCCTTTATATATGTTTCCTACCAGCCTTTCGCGCCCGCGGCGTTCTATATATATTTCGCTCGGCGTGCCCTGCTCCAGCAGCACCACCCTGGTCTGATACGGGTTGATGTCAACAATTATCTCTTTTTCAAGTCCTGATTCGCTCATTTCGCGTTGCCTATTAAACGGGCGTGCTCCTCCCTCCTATAAATTCAACGTTCACCCTATGCACGCTGTAATCATAGTTCTTTCCGCTTTGCCTTGCAAGCGCCCCCATCAAAAGCTCTATGTTCAGACTGCCGGATGTATTAAGCACGCCTTTTACCGTAAGCACGGCATGGCCCGCTTCCTCTGCCACATCGGCTTCAATTACCTGCGGGCGAATATCTACGTTTTTCAGCCCGCCCTTTGTGCGCTTTTCAACAATTATTTCGCCGGATAAAAGCGCGGCTATGTCCTTTTTCAGTTCATCCGCATTTGTATCCGCGCTGAATGTCACGCGGTAGGTCGCGCTTTCAAGCAGCGCAGTAAGCGAAGGCAGCCTGTCCTCCACGGCATATGCTTCCTTAAATCCAAAACCTACCGGCAGCGCGGCGTTTACGCTTGAGAGGAAATCATCGGTGTCCATATCCTTGTCAAGCTTTACGTCTATCCATTCTGCGCCGCTTGTATAGCCCGTGGAAAGCGCCGTTGCGAAGGAAAGCAGCGGATGCGGATTAAAGCCCTGCGAATAGCTGAGCGGCACTCCAGCCCTCCTGAACGCGCGCTGAAGCAGGCGCAATATGTCCAAATGCGAAACAAAGCGCACCGGTTCCAGTTTAGTTAATCTTGCAATAAGTCGCATACTTTTCTCCAAAACAGCCGTTGCAGCCAAGCCTGCAATCCTTAGTTACCTCCGCGCGGTATGCCCGTTCGCTTTCGCGCACAAGGTATTCCTTCGTCACAATCGAATCTATATGGTCCCACGGCAGCGCCTCGTCCTTTTCGCGCCGCCTGTGCGCATATGCGTCCGGATCAACTCCCGTCTGCTCAAACGCGGCGTTCCATGCGTCAAGCTTAAAATGCTCGTCCCATGAATCAAACCTCGCACCGAGCTCCCATGCGCGCTCCAGCACGTCTGCAAGCTTCCTGTCCCCGCGGGCAAACACGGCTTCCAGCACGCTTATGTCAGGCTCATGATAGGAAAACTCAACTCCCCTTATGCCCTTTAGCGCGCTTTTAAGCAGCTTTTGCTTTTCTATCAGCGTCTCTTTCCTGTCCTGCGGTTCCCATTGGAATGGTGTGAAGGGCTTGGGCACAAAGCTTGACGCGCTCACGCTCAGCCTAAGTCCCTTGCCGCGCTTTTCCTTCGGCATTGAATAGAACAGCGCAGATACCTTGCGCGCCAGTTCCGCTATGCCCAATATGTCCTCCTCCGTTTCTGTAGGCAGGCCTATCATAAAATAAAGCTTAACGCCGTTCCAGCCGGAGGAGAAAGCGTCGCCAACCGCGCGCAGCAGATCATCCTCGCTGACGCCCTTGTTTATGGCATCCCTCAGCCGCTGTGTTCCGGCTTCCGGCGCAAACGTAAGCCCCGCTTTTCTTACTGACTGCATGCGCTCAAGATCCTCTTTAAGGAAGCTGTCTATCCTTAGCGACGGCAGCGAAACGGACACATGCTCGCTGCTGAAGCGGTCTATTATCTGCGGCACAAGCTCATGTATATGCGAATAATCGCCGGAGCTGAGCGAAAACAGCGATACTTCGTCATATCCCGTGCAGCCTATCAGCTCGTCCGCCGCTTTGAGCACGGTCTCCATTTTTCTTTCCCTTATCGGGCGATATATAAAGCCCGCCTGGCAGAAGCGGCAGCCCTTTGTGCAGCCGCGGAACAGCTCAAGCGCTATGCGGTCGTGAACAATGGGGATATACGGCACGATGGGCTTTTTTATGTACTGCGCCCTGTCAAGGTCCATCAGTATACGGCGCTCTACCTTGTCAGGCGCGGAAGGTTCAGTTTTATCCACGCCCATGTACTCGCCGTTGTCGCCGCGCTTTTCTTCATAAAACGCCGGAACATATACGCCACGTATTGCGGCAAGCTTTTTTAGCGTGTCCCGCCTGCTCAGTCCTGCCCCCTTGGCCGCGAGCACGGCATCGCACACTTCCATTATCATGTCTTCCCCGTCGCCTATCATTATTGCATCCATAAAGTCCGCAATTGGTTCTGGATTGCAGGCACAGCCGCCGCCGGCAACTATTATCGGCTCATTCTCGCCCCTGTCAGCCGAGCGCTTATGTATATGCGCAAGGTCAAGCATGGTGAGTATGTTTGTGTAGCACATTTCATACAACAGCGAAAAGCCCACAATGTCGCATTCCGCAAGCGGCGTGCGGGTTTCGAGCGTGAACATGGGCACGTTGTTTTCCCTCATGGCCTTTTCCATATCCGGCCAAGGAGCAAAGCACCTTTCGCAGGCGTATTCCTCGCGTGAATTTATAACTTCATACAATATGCGCGAGCCGAGATGGCTCATGCCTATTTCGTAAACATCAGGGAAGCACAGCGCAAATCTCAGCCGCGCCGTCTCCTTCACTATGCTGTTCAGCTCTCCGCCGGTGTACCGGGCCGGCTTTTCAACGCTCAGCAGCAGCTTATCACTTACCTTAACCTTATCCAAGCTTATCCTCCGTAGGCATATAGCCGATATAGCCTTATCAAACTTATTAAGTTTATCATCTATATGCGCCGCGGTCAATCGTTGTAAGGCGTATTATTTATATATAATTGCCTGGCCCAGCGTTATCTGCGCGCCCTTGCGCGCCATGACTTCGTATATCTCCGCTTCGTTAACGTAACCTATCGTACGCATTCTGCTGTCAAGCACGGCATACACGGTCAGTCCGCTTCCCCGTGCGCACCTCAGCGCCTGTTTTGCCGGTACGTTTTGATCCATTGCCACGCCAGCTATACCCGTGCCGAGGCCCGCGCTTATTCTTTCGCGCGAACCGGCCAGCCTGCGGGCAGGATAAACATCCTGCTCCCGGCTGTGCCGCACTGCGGATACGGCCATGAACAGGCCGAACACCGCTCCCGTTGGCGGAGCTGAAGCATATACCGCGGCATAAATTCCCGCAGCCGCCACCGCTGCGCCGCAAAGTATGCCAGTAAGCATGCATATGAGCCTTACGCTTTTGCCGCCAAGCTTGTGCCTAAGCACGCATTCAAGCATTCTTCCGCCGTCAAGCGGCACGGCGGGGATTATGTTTACGGCAGCTATTGCAATATTTATATACGCAAATTGTTCCACTATGTCCGCCGCTATAAGTCCGCTTTTATTCACGCAATAGCACCCAAGCCCGCTGAACAGGCTGAAAAGCGGCCCCGCTGACGCAATGAACAATTCATCGAATACGTTTGGGCGCTTGCCCGCTATCGTTGCGCAAAGCCCCACCGAGGTAAGCTCGATTTCGCCCACGCGCTTGCCGGCAGCCATCGCCGCCAGCGTATGCGCACCTTCGTGCAGGCTCAGTGCCGCCATGCTCAGCGCCAAATCATCCGCCCTGCCCATAAGCACCGCCGCAATGACCACCATAAGCGCGCCTATGCTTATGCTTATATCTGCCCGCCCCAGCGTAAAAAGCCTTATCTTCACGCCTGCGTATCCATCCTGAAATACTCTGCTGCGTCCACCGGGCGGCCGTTGCGTCTGGTTTCTATCGTCAGCTTATCCCCATCCTTCGCGCTGCCTATGCTGTCCTGCGCGCCAATAGGCTGGCCTTCTTCAACGCTGACGCTTTTAAGCCCATAGCAGCATATTTCCGTTTTGCCGTCCGTTATGCACACATATCGGCCCATGTTCTTGCTCTCGCCGGTCTCCTTCACCGTGCCTTCAAGCCGCGCATACACATATTGATCCCCGCTCACTGCTATGCAGAGCACTTCGCCGTCATCAGCGCCTATGGTTACGCTGCCGGACGCCGGCAGCGCCATAAGCTCCTGCTGCGCGAACACCTCCAGTATGCCCGGCAGCTCAACGAATTTAAGCCTGCCCAGCATTTCGTCCAGCTTATCCTCGTTCTGCGTTTCGCTCGTCTCCGCCATGGCCTGCTGCATAGGCGCATCGTTCTGACCATGCAGCCTGAACAGCAGTGCCGCTGCGCATGACAACGCACACAGCGCTATTTTGACCATCATGCTCATCGCATACGGCTTGCGCCCGCCGTGTCGCGGAGCACGCCTTTGCCGCGGCGCAAAGTTCCGCTTGCCCATTCCGGAACTGTTTGTTACAAATGCTCCCGTTTCCGCTTTTTCGATTATTACAGCCATAATAAAACACCCCCGCGAAAGATATATATGCGCAAGGGGTGCATGTAAATTCTTCTGTTCTTATTCTGCGGCCTACTTTTTCTCCGGCCGCCGCATCCACACGTTTTCAACTATGCCAACGGCTATCATGTTCGTAAGCAGATTGGACCCGCCGTAGCTTATAAACGGCAGCGGTATGCCCGTGACCGGCATAAGGCCTATCGTCATGCCTATGTTTTCAAACACATGCGCCAGCAGCATGCCCGCGCAGCCCGCCACAAGACACATGCCGAAATAATCCTTGGCATGCATCGCTATCCAAATCCAGCGGAAAATCAGCAGGAAGAACGCAACTATCAGCAGCACTCCGCCAACAAAGCCCACGCCTTCCACAATGCCGGCAAAAACGAAGTCCGTATGCCTTTCCGGCACGAATCTTAGCTGCGCAAGCGTTCCGGACGAAAAATAGCCCTTGCCGTATAATTGGCCCGAGCCTATTGCTATTTTGGACTGCATAACGTTATAGCCGCTGCCCTGAACATCCAATTCCGGATTCAGGAACGCATTTATGCGGCCCTTCTGGTCATCATTAAATACAAAGAAATACGCAAGCGGCAGCCCAGCCGCGACGGCCGCCGCAGCCGCGGCAATATAGCCCCACGATATTTTGGCAATAAAGAATATCATTACCATTATACAAAGCAGCACGAACGCCGTGCCAAAGTCCGGCTGTACCATTATTAGCGCTGTAGGCCCGATGCATAAGGCGGCGGCATAGAATATTGACTTGAACGTTTTCAGCTTGCCGTCGTGCTTATCCATATCCTCGCTCACTATTTTGGACAGCGCGATTATTACGCATATTTTGCACAGCTCGCCCGGCTGTATCGCGCGGTCTATCGCTTCAAACACGAACCAGCCCGTTATGCCGCGCTGCGTTTTATCCATAACTATAAGCAGCACCAGCAAGCCCACTATGCCTATGTACGCAAACTTAATAAGGGGCTTGAACACCTGCTGATAGTCAAATACTATTATTATCAGAAACGCAGCGGCGCCCACCATGAAGTTTACCGCCTGCTTGTTAACATACACCATGTTCAGCTTTGCCGTATAATCGCCTATGGAGCTTTCCTCCCCGCTGAAGGGCGAAGCCATAATGCTGGCAATGCTTATAAGGCCGAAGGTAACAAGCCCCACGACCAGCAGTATCGTAAACCAATCTATTCTTTTCAGCAGTTTGAGATCAAACATTTCCGTCCGTTCCGGCAGCGAATGCAGCAAGCATGCTTTCGTAAATTGCGGTGTATTTATCCGCCGTGTCGCTATGCACTATGGGCCTGTTCACCCGCGCAACGCTTGCTATGCTTTCGCCCCTTACTATTCTGTCCAGCGTCATCGTTCCCTGCGCCGCCGCCTCGTAATAAGGCTCTATGCACAGGGCATATATGTCGTTATCGTTAAAAAGCTTATAATTTTCCCCGCTTAGCCCCGTACCGAACACGGTTATCATTATCTGCGTAAGCAGCGCGGGGTTAGGCGTGTATTCTGGCTGCGCCGAAGCGCCTGCCGTTGTTTCCGGCATTGGGGTTGGGCTTGGCGCGCCTTCGCTTTTGAACCGTTTCTGCGCGCGGCTCCTTGCCTTAACGGCTATGGGCGCCGCATCCTCATCCACGGCGTAAACGCCCTTTATATCGCGGTTGTTCAATATAAAATCGGCCAGCTCGTCTATCGCGCCCTCCTCATCCGCGGCTGTACGCACAAATTGGCACACTATAAACTGCGGATAATTCTGCTTCATCGATGCGCAAAATGCTTCGTAGGCTTTCTCCGTATCCCTTCCGTATACCAATATTCGGCCGGATTTAAGGCTGCGTTCTTCCATTCTGCCTGCAAGGCCGCGCGCCAGTTCGTCATAATACTCCTCTGCATCCACAACTACATTAGACTTTATGCCAGCAACTTTGCATTCATAGTACGGCGCAACAACGTCCATGCCCAGCGAGACCGCCTTTTCTATCGCGGCATCGTTCTTCGAATCCGGGCTGAATATCATAAGGGCCGTAATGCCTTCATCTTTTGCCTCGTCCACCGCCGCTGCGGCTTCATCCCCGGCCTTTGCGCGGAATACCTTGGACGCATAGCAAAGCGTTTCCGCCGTGCGCAGGAAGCCATACATTGTAAGCCGCGCGCTGTCGCTGCCGTCGTCGTCTATTATCAGCCCAAGTATCGGGAATGTTTCCGCTGTGCTCTGCCCGTCCGTTTCATTTTCAGCTGCCTGGCCGGTTTGTTCCGGCGCGTCCGTTTCGGTTGTATTTATTGCCGTATCATCGGCCTGCCCGCCCGTGCAGCCGCACACGCAAAGCATTATCAGCGCACTAAGCAGCGCAATGCCTCTTTTTACCATAGCTTATCTCTCCTCCCGTTCGGGTTGGGGTATAGCTTTGATTTTACACTAAAAAGGCCGCTTTGTTAAGCCTTATTAGCTCATTTTACAAAGCGGCCACATATTCATGCACTGTCTATCAGAATATATATTCTGCCTTTTTTGGCTTTGCGCTGTCCAATTCGCGGCGTTTTTCGTCGTAACCATGCTTGCCCAGCAGGGCATAAGTGGCGTTCTTGCCCTCCTCAACGCCCGGTTGATCGAATGCGTTTATGTTCAGCAGTTCGCCCGCATAAGCTGTCTGAATCTCGAAGAAATACAGCAGTTCGCCTATCGTAAACGGATTTACCACGGGCAGAGTTATCGTTTTATTCATGTGCCCCGAGCGGGTAACAGCGTACTCCGTGGCCATCTGCTCGCTCTTTATAAGTTCGTTAAAGCTGTGTCCGCTCAGGAACGCAACGTCCGCAATATCGTCAAAGCTATGCGGTATTGTCACTTCACTCCTGTACTTATCCACGCCTATAAACGTTATCACCTTATCGAACGGGCCTTCGGTATAAAGCTGCACCTGCGAATGCTGATCCGTAACGCCAAGCGCCTTCACGGGCGTTTGACCGGTGTGCACAACGCTGCCGCCGTTATCCGTGCGCTTGCCAAGGCTTTCCGCCCAAAGCTGCGCATACCAATCGGCAATGTACTTTAGCGAATCGGCATATGGCATCATAACGCTTATGTTGCAGCCCTTTTTCATCGCTTCCGTTTCGCATATGGCTGCCATGTAAGCCATGTTACTGCGATAATCGGGTTCCGAGCAAAGTTCATCCATATACGCCGCACCGGCAAGCAGTTCTTCTATATCTATTCCGCATACTGCCGCCGCAATAAGGCCCACGGGGCAAAGCTCCGAAAATCTTCCGCCCACGCCGTCCGGTACATAGAATGTTTCCAGTCCGTCAGCCTTAGCTATCTTTATCAGGTTGCCCTTTACTTCATCCGTTGTTGCAATAACATGCTCGCTCCACTTATCGCCAAGCTTATCCTTTAATATTCGCGTGATATAAAGAAGCTGGGACATGGTTTCGCTCGTTCCGCCGGATTTTGTTACAACGTTGAACATAGTCTTTTCAACGTCTATAACATCCAGAAGCGATGCCATGCGCTCCGGGTCAACATTATCCTCAACGTAAAGCCTTGGCCCGCCGCGGCGTTCGCGGCTAAGCTCATTGTAGCGCAGGTGGCTGAGCGCTTGCTGCACGGCTATGGGGCCGAGCGCGCTGCCGCCTATGCCCAGCACCACGAACGCATCGTATTCGCTTCGTACCTTTTCGGCAACCGTCTTTATGCGCGCCACCACTTCCGCCTGGTTATGCGGCAGTTCGCGCCATTTCATGTTCGCCCGCTTTGCGGCCATGCTCTCCGCCGCCTTTATGTACAGTGCGCTGTTTTTTTCTATATCCGCCATGCTCAAGCCATGTTCGCCAACAAAATCGGCCATCATGCAGTTTATGTCCAGCCGCAGCTTCATGCTGCGCTGCCATGCTTTGTCCTTATATGCTTCCATGCCTGGTCCTCCTCATCTTTCTAATGATTGGTTAATTATAACACATATTCTGCCCCATGCTCATCATATTTTATGCCATGAAGGATAAACGCATTTTAATTATAATTATTGCATCAATAGCGCTGCTTATAGCGGCGCTGTCAGCAGCCAACGGCATACGGCGCGGCAGTCTGCGCGTGCAGACCGTGAACGCATATACAATGGAGCCTATAGCGGGCGCGTATGTCGTGGTCGCGGAATGCAAAGCATCTGCCTATACTGATTCGCTCGGCTTTGCATATTTGAATGATATTCCGCTGCTGCCCAATAAGCTTTTTGCCGATGCAATAGGCTGCGCATGGGGCGAAGCAAGCCTTTTTGCATATGCGGAGGGTTATTTGCCGTATGCGCTGCTTCATGCCGCGGTATACGACAATACTCTTCGGTTAGGTCCCACGCTTTATCTTTTCCCCGAAGGCGAAGCGGGAGTCAACGTAACCACCATGATAGAATCCCCAAAGGAAGCCGATATGCAGAGGCTTATTGAGCTTTATAGGCCAAAATAACAGCAAAATTTAACATTTACGCGGCATTGATGCGTGGTATAATATCCGCATGGGTAAAGTTAAAAGAAAAAGCCCCTATGCGGGCGAATGGAAACCTTTTTTCAGGAAACTACCGTGGCTGCTGCTTATTCCGGCCTTTTACGGCATAGGCATACTTGCCGCAAAATATCCGGACACTACGGAGAACGTATACAGCGCCACGCTGTATCCTTACATCAGCCGCGCGCTTGGGTATATAACCTCGCTTGCGCGGGGCGTATCAGTATCCGAATGCGTGGTGCTTGGGCTTATAGTGGCGGCGATAGTGCTCGTTATCGTGTTCATAGTCAAGCTTTTTTCCGGCAGACTTCGCTTTGCGCAGCTGATGAGCTTCATTATGGGCGTATGCGTATTCGCGTCCTTCATGTTTGCGCTGTTCTATATTGACTGGGGCTTTAACTATATGCGGCCTTCGCTTTATAAGCGCATGGATCTTTCGCTTGAACAACGGCCCGTGGAGGAGCTTGACGCGCTGTGCAAGCGGCTTGCAGCTTCCGCAAATGCGCTGAGGAGCGGCCTTAAGGAGGATGAAAACGGCGTATTCGCGCTTGAAAAGGACAGCGCTGCGGAATTCAGCAAAATACCCGCGGCATATAGGCTGCTCGGCGCGGACTATTCGATTTTTTCCGGCACGGTATACCCCGCAAAGGGAGTTAAAGCGTCCGTCGCCATGTCATACGGCGGCATAGCGGGAATATACATACCGTATTTTGCCGAAGCGAACGTTAACATCAACCAGCCGGCGCTGCTTATAGCATCCTCTGCCGCGCATGAAACGGCGCATTATCTTGGCGTGGCGCGGGAGGATGAGGCAAATTTCGTAAGCTATCTTGCCTGCACCTATTCGCTTGATGCGTCCGTGCGCTATTCCGGCACAATGCTTGCGCTTATAAACTGCGCAAATCAGCTTTACGCAAGCGATGCGGAGCTTTACCGCCGGCTTGTAAGCGAATATTACAGCGAAGGCATGCTGCGCGACCTTAGGGATTACAACGCCTATTGGGACAGCTTCGAAGGCCCCATAGAGGAAGCCGTAGATAACATGAATGATAATTACTTGAAGTTCAACAAGCAGGAAAACGGCGTAAAAAGCTACGGCATGATGGTAGATCTGCTGCTTGCGTATTACGCGAAGGGTTCGGCTCAGTAGCCGAGCTCCATCATTTTTTCAAGCACGGTGGCGGCCATGGGAGCGGCTATTTTCCCTCCCCCGCCGCCGTTTTCTATTATCACCGTTATGGCATATGGATGCGCCGCATCCGCAACAAAGCCCGTGAACCACGCATGCGGCTTAAATTTGCCAGAGGATGAAACCTCCGCCGTGCCGGTCTTTCCGCATACGCTCAGCCCGTCTACTGCGGCGTTTTTGCCCGTGCCGCCTGTAACAACGCCGCGCATGGCTTCCGCCAGAAACTCCGCCTCGTTGCCGCGGAACAGCTCCTTATATTCTTTGCTTGTCAGCCTTTTTTGTATATTGCCCGACTTATCGCTCACGCTCAGGCATATTTTCGGCTCCATTGCCACGCCTCCGTTGGCTATTCCCGCGGTAAGCATACATAGCTGTACGGGCGTAATTATGTCCTTATGCTGACCAACGCCGCTCCACGCAAGTTCAAAATCCGTAGTAGGCTTTTCCATGCTGCCGCAGTATGCCACAAGCTCACCGAAAGCGTATTCCCCGCCAATGCCGAGTGATTCGGCTGTTTTCATCAGCCTGTCCTCCCCAATCTCCAGCGCTATGCACGCAAACGTATGGTTGCAGGAATACTTTATTGCCTCGCTCAGCGTTATTTCGCCATGCACCTCGTCCTCAAAGTCCCTCAGCAGCGCATAACCTTCCTTAACATTGCCGTCCGAGTCCACCGCTTCCGCCAAGCTTACCTGCTTTCCGCTTGCCGCGTCAAAGGCAAGGGGTCCGTCACACACGAATACGCGGTTTTCGGCATCCGGCAAATATCTCAGCGCAGCCACTGCCGTTATAAGCTTAAACGTTGACCCCGGCGTATAGCGTCCCATTGTGGCGCGGTTGACCATCGCCCCATCTTCAAGCGGTTCGTCGCCCGAAAGGTAGGCGTCCATCTTTTCCGGATCGAACGCGGGAGCGCCGGTCATGCAAAGCACTTCTCCGGTTTTGTAATTCATAACAATCACCGCGCCCGCGTTGGGCTCAAGCAGGCTGTATGCATAGCGGTTAAGCTTAGCATCTATGGTAAGGCTTACGTTATCACCATGCCGCTTTTCATTGGAAAACAGATAACTCAGCCTGTCCCCGGCCTTCTGCTCAAACCCGAGCAGATATTTTGAAAGCAGCGCCTGCGCGCCGAGCGTTTGATTGCTGCTGTCCCCAACGGCATGGGCACAGGAAAGCCTTATTTCGTCATTCATGCTGTAATGCCGCGCGCCGTCGGAATCGCTTTCGGCAAGCGTTACGCCGCGTCTGTCGCTTATACTGCCGGCTATAACGGCGTTCTTTTGCTTGGTAACGCGGGTATTATACGGGCTTGCGAACCAATACGCCCCGTAAACATCAATAACATATACAAGATAGGCCGCAAGCAGCACGAACATTGCTATGAATACCGCAAGCATAGCCTTTATGCCGCCGTTTTTATTCCGCGTCATGTGTCGTTCTCCCCGCTTTCTTCTTCATCCTCGTCCGCCTCAAGCGCGCGTTCAAGCTCGCCCGCGCCCATGTCCGACGCGGCCTGTATTATTCCGTGGAGCATCATGAACGCTATAAGCGAACTCCCGCCGTAGCTTACAAACGGCATTGTTATGCCCGTAAGCGGGATTAGCTTTATCACCCCGCCTATTATTATAAATGCCTGCACGGCTATCAGTGCGCTTGCACCGAACGCGCAAAGGCTGACGAACCTGTTTTTGACGCTTAGCGCAGCCATGCAGCCGCGTATCACTATTATAAGATATATAGCAATTATTCCAATGCCGAAAACAATGCCGAATTCTTCGCATATCACGGCAAATATATAGTCCGTCCTGTACGCGGGTATAAGCTTTGGCGACCCAAGCCCCAGCCCCATTCCGAGCAGCCCGCCGGATGCTATTGCCATAAGCCCCTGCGCGATTTGATAGCCGCTTGTTGAATACGTTGCCCAAGGATCGCGCCAAACGGCAACGCGCCGCTTAACATGGTCAAATAAATAATAGCTTGCAACCGCGCCGACTCCGCACGCAGCCGCGCCAAGGAGCGTTGTGCCGAGCTTACACGTGGCGGCATAAAACATGAGCATATATACCATTGCCATAAGCATGGCCGCGCCAAGGTCCCGCTGAAGCACAAGCAGCGCGCATACGGCCACGGCAAACAGCGTAGGCGCTATCAGCTCCCGCAAGCTTGTCCGCTCGCTCATCGCCCCCGCGAGCACTATTATCATTGCTATCTTAACAAATTCCGAAGGCTGGAACAGTATCCCGCCAATGCTTATCCAGTTCACCGCGCCGCCCGATTCCTTACCCACGAACATAAGCGCGCCAAGTATACCAAGGCTTATTATTGCCGCCGGTATTCTAAGATACATCAGCACTATCGGCTTTTTCATAAGCATAAGCATTATCACCATTGCCGCAAGCCCAAAGCAGGAGAATATAAGCTGCCTGAGCGCCGTATCCGCATTAAGCCTATATTGCATAACAAGGCCGATTCCCATAAGGAAGCCCACAAGCACGCCCGTCAATCTGTCCCCATTTGGCAGAATGAAGCACAGCAGCATATGCTGAACCATTATAAGCAGCATCGTAAGCGCCATGAACAAAAGCGCGCGCGCATCAAACTTCTCTTTTGAGAAGGATAGCAATATAAATGCCGCCATAACGAATATAAGCACGGCCAGCAGCACCTTTGCCGCGCCGACGCGCCTAAATTTGAGCATTGCCGTCCTCCTCGCCACCCGCGCCTATGCACACGAACTCCGCGTCCATTATGCGCACCCTGTCGCCGGGTTCAAGCTCAACCGTGCGGCTGTGCTGCTGCGTTTCGTTTATTAAAAAGAATCTTTTGCGCTTCACGCTTATGCACACCGTTCCATTATGGTCAAACAGCCTTGCATGCGCGCGGGAAAGGCCGCAGGAGCCTATAACAATGTCGTCGTTATCGCCGCTGCCTATCGTACATTCGCCGTTTATATAAAACCGCCTGCCCATCATTTCATTGGGCTCGATTATCTTTATGCAGCGTATGTTTGTGCGTGCAATGCGCTTTGCGCGGCGCATCATTCGCCCTTCCCTTGCGCTCAGCACAGCGGACGCCGCTATTATGAACAGCATTATCAGCACAAAAAGATACCGCGCCAGCGAAGCAAGCATATCATAAGCCGTTTCCATTTGCGCGGTACCTCCGTTTAAATCATTATTCTATTTTTATTCTATCACAGTTTTGGCTTTTTTGCTCCTGTGATTATTTTGCGGCCTTCTTAGCAGGCAGCAGCCTTACCGCATTGAGCACGCATATCAGCGCCGCGCCAACGTCCGCAAATACCGCCATCCACATTTCCGCATGGCCGGTTATGCCAAGTATCATCACAATAAGCTTTATTGCAAGCGCAAACACAACATTTTCCTTTGCAATAAGCATTGTGCGCTTTGATACGTCTATGGCCTTGGGCAGGGCTGTAAGCTCATCGCCCATTATGACCATGTCCGCCGCCTCAACCGCTGCATCGGTGCCGCCGGCGCCCATTGCACAGCCCACATCAGCACCCGAAAGCACCACGGAATCGTTTATACCGTCCCCCACGAAGGCAACGGGGCCATGCTCCGCGCGTATTTTTTTAAGGGTATCAAGCTTATCGCCCGGCATGAGCGAAGCATGCACGTTTTCTATGCCAACTTCCTTTGCCACAGCAGCGGCGCTCGCCTGATTGTCGCCTGTGAGCAGTTCAACGTCCAGTCCATGCTTCTTCATCATGGCAACCGCTTCCTTGCTCTGCGGCTTTATGGTATCGTCTATCACTATGCAGCCGGCGTATTTGCCGTCCACCGCAACATATACGGTGGTGCCGCGCTCGGCATGCTCACGATAGCTTATGTTTTCCTTCTTCATATGCTTGCTGTTGCCCGCAAGCACGGTTTTGCCGTTCACGCTGCCCTTTACGCCGCAGCCTGCAACCTCCTCCATGCTGTCGGCAGCATATGCGCCGTTTGCAGCGGAAACTATCGCGTGGGCTATGGGGTGCGTGCTCTTCGCCTCAAGCGCAGCGGCAAGCTCGATAAGCTCGCCCTCTTCAAAGCCGTCCTCGCAGTCCGCCTTGGCAACAACGAAGTTGCCGCGGGTGATGGTGCCGGTCTTGTCAAGCGCAACGGCCTTCACTCCGCACAGTGTTTCCATAACGTTGGCAGCCTTGAGCATAACGCCGTTTGAAGATTGCCTTGCAAGGCCCGCAAAGAACGTGAGCGGAACGCTGAGCACCAGCGCGCAGGGGCATGAGATAACCAGCAGGAGCAGACCGCGGTGTATCCATTCCTTCCATTCGCCAAGGCCCATAAGCGGGGGTATTACAGCCACAAGCAGCGTAAGCACCATTACCGCGGGGGTATATACGCGGGCGAAACGGGTTATAAAATTCTCCATGCGGGGCTTGGATTCGGATGCTTCCTCAACGGCGCGAATTATCCTGCTGGCGGTGGATTCGCCCGCTTCACGCAAGGCAACGGCAACCAATCGCCCCGATTTGTTTATGCCGCCCGATACAAGCTCATCGCCCGCCGCAACGTGCACGGGAACGGATTCGCCGGTTATTGCGGAAAGGTCAACGAAGCTTTCGCCATCAACAACCGTACCGTCAAGCGGTATCCTGTCGCCCGGCAGTATTTCGTATCTGTCGCCCGCCTTGGCCTCGTCCGCATGCTTAACAACAAACTCCCCGTTTTCTTCAAGCCTTACAGTATCGGGCCTAAGGTCAAGCACTTCTTTGATGGAACTCTGTGAACGGCCCACGGCTATGCCCTGCAGCAGCTCGCCTATCCTGTAAAGCAGCATTACCATTACGCCTTCGCCGTAATCACCAAGCGCTATTGCGCCAATAGTGGCAACGCTCATAAGCACGTTTTCATCAACTATGTTGCCGCGAAGCAGTCCCTTGAGCGCATTCCAAAGTATTTCCCCGCCAACTATCAAATATGCCGCCAGCAGCACTATCGTCTTTGCTATTCCTTCTAAGAACAATACGCCCACAAGCGTAAGCACGGCGCTTATAACAATAAATATTATGTCCTTCTTTATATCGTCCGTGCTGTGCGCATGGTCGTGCCCGCAGCCGCAACCGCAGCCACAGCTATGATCATGGCAGCAATCGTGATCATGGTCGTGATGATGATGCTCATGGTTGTGGTGATGCTCATGCTCATGTTCATGGTCGTGACCACAGCAGCAGTTATGCTCATGCTCGTGTTCGTGCTTTACGTCCTTACTCATCCTTTCCTTCCTCCTTCATTAAATCCTTTACTATTGAGCGGGCCAATGTTCCCGCCTGAGTATCAGTTATGTAATAGATAACGCGCTTGCCGCTCTTTTTGTATTTCACTACGCCGCTCTGCCTAAGCAATCTAAGGTGATGTGAAATGGAAGGCTGGCTCATTTTAAGCATATCCGCCAGTTCGCATACGCACATTTCTTCAATGGCCAATATACACAGCAGCCTTATCCTTGTGGAGCTTGAAAGCTGGGTAAACAATTCCGATGCGTCAAGCGCCGTATCCTCATCGGGTATCATACTGAGTATTTTTGCTTCATGTACCGGGTCAACATGTTCCGTGGTACAAACAAGGCTTTTTGTTTCGCTGTCCATCGCGTTCTCCTTTCGTCTTTTATATTCCACTTAACAGGTATCATATAAAAGTATGTTTATATGATAATACCGTTATAGGCCGTTGTCAACAGTCAAAAGCAAACATATAAACATATGTTTATATGTTAGTTATTCCTAATTTTGTGCATAAAAAAGAGAGGTATCAATGCCCTCTCATAGTGTTTCAAAAAAAAGCTTATTTTTCAGCGTTTTCGCGTTCAATAGCTATGTTATATCCATTAGCGCCATACAGCAGACAGCGGTTCACGCGCGATATGGTTGCGCTGGATGCGCCGGTTTTTTCGGCAACGGCAATATATGTATCGCCCTTTTTGAGCATACGCGCCACCTCGTAGCGCTGCGCCATGGCCTGCAGCTCATTTATAGTGCAAAGATCTTCAAAGAAGCGATAGCATTCTTCTTCGTTTTCAAGCCGCGCCACCGCCGCGAACAGCTTATCCATCGCCTCGCTCTTAATCTTGCTTTCGTACATCTTCGGCCCCTCCGGCAACAGAATATCATACATCCATATTATATCATGCCTTGCCGCCCGTCAAGAATTTTTCAAGCTCTTTTGATGTGCTTTTGCCAAACATATATTCGCCCGTGCCTATTTCCGCTATCCTGCCGCCGTATAGGAACGCTATTCTGTCCGCCGCGCTTTTGGCAAAGGCCATCTCGTGCGTAACTATCATCATGCTTATGCCGTCGCTTTTAAGTGAGCGTATTATGTTCAGCACGTCCAGCGTGCTTTGCGGATCGAGCGCGCTTGTAGGCTCATCAAAAAGCAGTATTTCCGGATGCATGCACAGCGCCCTTGCTATGCACACGCGCTGCTTTTCGCCGCCGCTGAGCTGATACGGCATGGCGTCCCCCCTTCCCGCAAGGCCAACGCGCGCAAGCAATGCGCTGCCCTCCTGCCGCACCTCGTTAGCATCCCTGTGCTGCACAACCACAGGCGCATCGCATATATTTTGAATAACGCTCCTGTGCGGAAACAGTTCAAAGCTTTGGAACACCATACCAAGCCGCGCCCTGCACGCCGCAAGCTCCGCCTTACCCGCATAGTGCCCGTCCTTGCAGGCATACAGCCCATCGTATTCCACGGCGCCGCTGTCCGCGCGCTCAAGCAGCGCACAAATGCGCAGCAGCGTGGATTTGCCCTCTCCCGATGGGCCTATAAGCGCAAGCGTTTCGCCGCGTTCAAGGCTTAATGACACCGAATCGAGCACCCTGCGGCTGCCGAAGCTTTTGCTAACGTTTTCTATGTTTAATATTCCCATTGCATTACCTGTAATAATCCAGCCGCTTTTCGGCCCGCCCCATAATAAACGCCACTATCGCGTTAAACACATAGTAGAACACCGCCGCAGCTATCAGCGGCGCCATGCTGCGCTGCGCGCTGGATATTTGCTTTGCAAGGGTGAACATTTCCATCACGCCTATAGCAAACGCCAGCGAAGTATCCTTTATAAGCGTTATAAACTCGTTTGCCATAGGCGGAAGTATATGCTTTATCACCTGCGGCAGTACTATGCGGAAAAACGCCTGCGCATTGGTATAGCCCAGCACGGCCGCGGCTTCGCGCTGTCCCTTAGGTACGGCGGCTATGCCCGCGCGGTATATCTCCGCAAAATACGCGGCATAGTTCAGCACAAACGCTATTATAACGGCATAGAATCTGTATCCGTCGCTTATCCTTATCCTGAAAAGGTACCATGGCCCGAAATACACCGCAATAAGCTGCAGCATAAGCGGCGTTCCGCGCATAAACGATATATACGCGCCCGTTAGCAGGCGCGCTATCTTGCTCTTTCCCCCGCGGGCAAGCGCAAGGGGCAGCGCGAGCGGCACCGCCCCAATAAGCGTAAGCGCGTATATAAGCACGCTTGTCAGCATCCCTTGCCCAAGTTGGGCTATCATATCCTGTATACTCATTCGCCCAGTACGCAAACATCGTAGCCGAACCAGTTTTCGCTTATTTTGGCAAACGTGCCGTCCGCCGCCATCTTATCAAGTTCGGCTTGGACCTTGTCCCTCAGTTCGGTATTGCCAAGATAGAAACCTATCGCGTACTGTTCGGACTGTATGGCTTCGTCAAGTATGGTATACTCGCTTTCCTTGCCCTGGATTTGATATTTGGCAACGCCTATGTCCATTGCTATCGCGTCCGCCGCGCCGCTTTCCAGCTCCATAAACGCCGTGTTGTAATCCTGAAGCTGCACAAGCTGCTTAAACGATGCAAGCAGTTCTGCGTTTTCTTCGCCCTCAAGCGCCTTCAGCGCGCTGCTTTCCTTTTGCACAGCAACGGTTTTGCCCGCAAGGCCCGCCTTATCGGTTATGCCGCTGTCGCTCTTCACAATAAATACCTGCGAATTATCCATATACGCATCGGACCATGTATAAAGCTCCTCGCGCCCGTTCATGGTGAAGCCGTTCCATATGCAGTCTATCGCGCCGCTTTCAAGTTCAAAATCCTTCGAATCCCAGTTTATGGGAATAAGCTGCAATCCCCAGCCGAGCCGCGAGCAAAGCTCCTTTGCCATGTCTATATCAAATCCGGCATATTCGCCATTTTCGTCAAGATAGCCGTAGGGTGGGAACTCAGCGTCAAAGCCAAGCTTCAGCGTAAAATCAGCTTCGGTATTCGCTGTCTCCGCGGGTGCCGTGGCATCGGCGCCGGCAGTTGGCACGGGCACGGATGCATCATTCGCGCAGCCGAAAAGCAGCACGAGCATCGCCGCCGCAAGCACGGCGCAAAGCGTTCTTTTAATGGTAGTCATGTTGTTTATCCTCCACAAAAATGTAATACAGTTTCAGGCGCCTTGCTTGGCGCTTCTGTATAGTAACACATCAGCGCGATAAAGTAAAGAAGTTTTTGAAATAATTTTTGCCCCGCTCATCGGCGGGGCACTCGGTCAATTTTTCTGGTAAGAATGGGCTATATATTTGTTATTCCATGTATCATCGCGGCAATCGTTATATAAATCGTCCGCTATTTCAAATATAACATCCTTCAGTTCAAGCTTATCCGTATATTTTTGCGGTATTTTGCCAAGGCCGAGATACGCGCCCAGTATGTTTCCGGTGATCGCTCCGGTAGAGTCGCTGTCGCCTTTGTGATTTACGGCGGCAATTATCGCCCGTTCAAAATCGTGCGAATGCTTCAGCGCACAGTAAAGCGCAATGGCAAGCGCCTCATCACCTACCCAGCCTTCGCCCAAGGCGTGTATAGCCTCATTGTCATCCACATCCGCCTGTGACAACTCGATGGCCCTGTCTATCAGTTCCAGCAACTCTCCTATATGCTCCGCATTCGCAAACTGCCTGCTTATGGCCCGCCGCATATCGAGCACGGCGTCAAGCAGAGCTATTCCGTCGTTATGCGCGGCAAGGCTTATAACATGCACCAGCGCTGCAGCCGGAATATAGCCAAGCTCATGCCCGTGCGTCAGCGCAGCCGCTTCCGCGCCAATGCGATCTATCTCGTCCAAAGGCATGCTGCCTTCTTCAAAGTAAAGCCCTATCGGCGCCACGCGCATCACGCCGCCGCATACAGCAGCCCGTTCGCCGTAAATAGGCTCATCTGCGTATCGTCCGATATCTGTGCAACGCCATTCGTAAGCTCATATTCCGTAATGCCGCTTTCGCCGTAGCGGCTGAATATCATTCCTTCGGAAAGGAATTCAACTGCATACCCCAGCGCATCGCCTGCCGCGCCGCCTATAAGGCATCCCCTGTATTTATCAATGCTCTTCATACTTTATATAAACCGCTGCATAAAAGCTTCGAAAGTATCGTCGTTTTCCTCCGCCCAGTATCGGCTGCAATCCGTGCTGCGGAAAAGCAGACGCTTGTTTATAAGCTCACGCCTGAGCGTAGCCTGATCGCCAAACGTGTGCAGCGAGTTTATAAGCGAATTTATCTCCGGCTCGCTGTATTCGCGGTCCATATCTATCTTATCCGCCAGATACCACAGCGCCATAAGCTTTTTCTTATACTTTGCCGGATAGCTCGTAAGCTGCCCTTTATCATTTATAAATGGTTTCAGCTCCCTTAGCTGTGTATTCATCATGTTTTCGTCAATGTGCTGCATTGTGCGCTCCTTTCTATATTCCGTATTCGATAAGCCAGCGCGCGGTTTCTTCATTATTTACGCCCTCATATGCCAGCGCGTAATGCTTATAATATCCGCCTATTGCATTGGGCAGACAGCCAAGCATTGCAGCCTTTATTTCTTCGATATTCCCGCCCTGTATCAGTTTATCAAAGTTTTTAGGGAGCGTTTTGCGTTTTGGCATAGTGAAGTCCTTTCGGATTAAGATTATACATAATTATAACATAAAATCTATAGGTTTCACAAATAGCAAGCTCCAAGAATGCTGGTAAAGGGACTCGTCCGGCGGCACTGGGGCAGTGCCGCCGCCAGCCCTGGGAACTCCCTCGATTGCTATTCCAACGAAAATATCCTCCCGAACGGGATGATATTTTCGTTGGAGCGGGTAAAGGGACTCGAACCCTCTATCTCAGCTTGGAAGGCTAATGTGTTACCATTACACTATACCCGCATGATATTCTGTTTTTGGTGCGGGCGAAGAGATTTGAACTCATACGCCTGTGCGGCACTGGAACCTAAATCCAGCGCGTCTGCCAATTCCGCCACGCCCGCAATTTGCGCCGCAAATGCAAAAATGGTGACCCGTCGGAGATTCGAACTCCGGACACCTTGATTAAAAGTCAAGTGCTCTACCGACTGAGCTAACGGGTCATACTTGGCTGGGGTGGCAGGATTCGAACCTGCGTATACCGGAATCAAAATCCGGGGCCTTAGCCGCTTGGCGACACCCCAATCCTGCGCAAAAAGCGCCTTGGGGAAGTAAATGGGGTGGGTAGTGGGACTCGAACCCACGACCTCCAGAGCCACAATCTGGCATTCTAACCAACTGAACTATACCCACCATATACTTGGCGCGCCCGCAGGGATTCGAACCCTGGACCTACGGCTTAGAAGGCCGTTGCTCTATCCAGCTGAGCTACAGGCGCTCACGCACCCCTTAGGCGCTGTATCGTATCGGCGTCGCCGGAAACGGCTTTCCGCTCTCTGCCGACATTTATGCATTTTATCAGAAAGCTCGCTTCCTGTCAATGCCGTATTTGCCATATCATGCAGATTGTTCAAAAATAATTTTGCTCAATCGCTTATATTTACGTCCAGCCCAAACTCCTCCGGCAAAAATCTCGGGCACACGTTTTCGGATGTGCAAATAACGCTCGCTGCAAGGCGCGTGCCTATTTCGCAGGCTTCCGCTATGCTTTTCCCGTATGTAAGCCCTATTACCGTGCCTGAGAAGAACGCGTCCCCCGCGCCGGTAGTATCCTTAACGTCAACATGCTTCGCCGGGCAAACGCCGCTTTCGCCATCCATCGTGGCGTATACCGCTCCCTGCTCGCCCATTGTTACAACCATGCGCGGTATCTGCGCCGCCTTTATGCGGCGGGATAGTATATCCGCCATTTCAGCTGGAGTCTTATCATCGTAATCGTCGCTGAAAAGAATGCCAGCCTCCTGCTGATTGCATACGAAGCACTGCGTGGAGCGCAAAAAGTCGCGCCGTTCAAACGCTATGCGCATATTGGACACAACGGCGTAAACGGGCTTATTATGCTTTTCTGCCAGGGCAAAAACTAGCTTAACGATATCCTTATCTATATCTATTTCTATTGCTATACTGTCCGCCTTTTCAAATATTTCATCGCCATGCTGCGCCAATATGTCGTATATCGGGTGCAGATCGGGCCGTTTTGATATTGCCGCCACCACGTCGCCGTTGTTGCCGAAAACGGCCAGCCATGTGCCCATTCCGTCCGGCGTAACGCGTATGTATTCCGTGTTCACCTTGTGCGCATTCAGCTTTTTTATAACGTCCGCGCCAACGCCAGTATCGTCCACAAGGCTTATAAACGTCGGTCTCAGTTCAACGTTTGCAATGTCCTCGGCTATGTTTCGGCTCACGCCGCCATGCACCTGCTCCACCCTGCCCGCGTTCCTGCCGCCGGGAATATACACCTCCGAAGGATAGCCCTTTATATCAACGAATATTGCGCCTATAACAACAATGCCCAATCCTATTCCCTCCGTATTCACAAAAAGCTGAGGTTATTATATCATATATCGTAAAAACATGAAAGTTCTTGCCTGCGCGGCGCAACGCTGATATAATACCGCGTTGGCGGCATGCCGCACATATGCAGCGTTACAGGGAGCGTATCCTATGAAAAAGCTTAGTACCACGCAGTTAGCAATGTCTTACACCGGCATATTCCTTGGCGCCGGTTTCGTATCCGGTCAGGAGCTTTGGCAGTTTTTCGCCTGCTTCGGCCCCGTAGGGCTTATTGGCTTCATAGGCACGGCTGCGCTGTTTTTCTATGTAAACTATGCTAACCTGAGGCTTATACAATTGACCGGTCAGGAGGACATGGGCCGCCTTATGACATGTGGCGATCATCCGAAGCTGCGCGCCGCCGTAAGCGCCATGCAAAACCTGCTGCTGGTCGGCGTATGCATAATCATGATAGCCGGCGCATCTACGCTTATCCATCAGCTTTTGCCCATACCCGCATGGTTGGGCGGGCTTATTTTCACGGTTATAGTCGCAGCGGTGGCCCTGCTCGGCATGCAGGGGTTGGTTGCTGTGTTTTCGCTGCTTGTTCCCGTTACCACGGTAATGGCCGTGCTGCTTGCCGCATGGGTGCTTATAAAAAACGGCTTCAGCTTTGCGCCCGCAAACGGCAGCGTATCCGCATTGATGCCGAACTGGATAATAGGCTTCGTTACCTATGCGGCATATAATCTTTTCGGGACAATATCCATACTTGTGCCCACGGCAAAGCTTATGGATGGCAAAAAAACCGTCCGCCGCGGCCTTAGCATGGGCAGCGTGCTTCTTATAGTACTTGCATGGAGCATGATAGCCGCAATTTCTGTTCTCCCCTCCTCCGGGCAAAACGAGCTGCCTATGTCCGCCCTTGCAAGCGGACTTCACCCCACGCTCAGCGTGGCATACAGTTTATTGATGGGCTTTGGCATGTTCGGTGCGTGCCTTTCGTCCATATGCGCCGTTGTCAGCCAAACCGAGCTGCATTTTGCCGGCATAAACAAACACGGAAAGCTTTTCACTACCGCGCTGCTGCTTGTGTCCTTCGCGCTCAGTCTGCTTGGTTTCGGCAATCTTATAGGCATAATTTATCCTGTTTTCGGCTATGCAAGCATACCGTTCCTCATTTGCCTTGTGCTCAATTACCATAAAGTAAAAAAGACCGGCACGCTGTGATTCAGCGTACCGGCACCGCCCCTTTCCGGGGCTTTTTTAATACTGTTTTAGTTTATCCACCGTTGTGGATATAACATAGCGCTCTTTTATGCTTTTAAGCTGCTGCATATGCTCCCGCGCAAGGTGCGCCTGCTGCAATGCTTCGCTTGCCCAGCGCTCTATCAATATCAGCTCATCCTCATCCGTTGCGCTCATTGCGTATTTATACGCCATGCAGCCTTCTTCCTGCAATATTTTATCCAGTATGCCCTGCGCCGCCACGTCGCGCACAAAGCTGCCGCGCTTGCCGTCCTTGCAGCGGTAAGTTACTATCAGCGTGATTTCGTCCATGTTAGGCCGCTCCTTCCTGTTTTATGGTGCTATTTTACACCATTTGCTCCATTTCCGCAGCCCTTTTCTTCTGCTCGGCATAATATTGCGCCTGTGCATACCAAAGTTCGTGGTATTTGCCGCCTTCGTCGGCAAGCAATTCTTCATGCGTGCCGAACTGTATCATCCTCCCGCCGTCGAATACGGCGATCTCGTCGCAGAATTTGCAGCTGGACAGCCTGTGGCTTATGTATATCGCCGTTTTGTCGCCCGCAATATCGTTGAACTTTTCGTATATCTCCGCCTCCGCCACCGGGTCAAGCGCTGCCGTAGGCTCATCCAGCACTATGAACGGCGCGTCCTTATACAGCGCCCTTGCTATGGCTATTTTCTGCTCCTCCCCGCCGGACATTTCCACGCCGTCCTTATCAAGCTGCTTATACAAATATGTATCAAGCCCCTTTTCAAGCGTTTTCAGCCTTTCCCCGAAGCCCGCCTTTATAAGGCAGTCCGTAACGCGCTTTTCGTCATATGTGCTGCCTGTTGCAACGTTTTGGCCAAGCGGCAGGGCGAAAAGCTTGAAGTCCTGGAACACTACCGAGAATATGTCCATGTATTCATCGTAGCGGTATTTGCGTATGTCTATGCCGTTGAGCAGTATTTCGCCCTCCGTGGGGTCGTATAGGCGGCACAGCAGCTTTATGAACGTTGTTTTGCCGCTGCCGTTCATGCCCACAACCGCAAGGCGGCTGCCCACGCGGAATTTTATGTTCATGTTTTTGAGCGCATAGGCGTCGCTGCCCGGATATTTGAACGATACGTTGCGGAATTCCACGCTGTATTTCCTGTCGCTGCGCTTCTCCGTAGTAAGGCTGCCCTTATACATTGTATTGGGCATATCCAGCAATTCGCCCACCTTTTCAAGGAAGGCCGCGTTCACCTTAAGCTTGCCGAGCTGCTCTATGAACTGGTTTAGCCCGCCGAACAGCGCCGTTATTGCGCCGATGTACTGCGTAACCTCGCCAAGGCCGAATGCCCCGCCGTAGGCTTTAAGGCACACGAACAGATATACTGCGCCGTTGAGCAGCACCGCAATGCAGGCGGAAAGCACATAGAACGCGCCCATTTTGCCCTTTGCATCCTTTGCAAGGCCGGACCTTACGCCGAACATGTTTGTATTCTTCAAATACGGGCCGCACACATTTTGCTGCTGAGCATACATGCGCATATCCGCCCGCCTGTTCGGCAGCCTTGCAATAAAGCCGAAAAAGCTGAAAATACGGTTGCCGAGCGTTGCCGTCGGCGCATAATCGCTAAAGAACCTATCGGCCCTATTGTAGCACGCAGGCGCAGCTATTGCCGCGCCTATCAGCAGCGCAAGCATTATTGCCGCGGCAATGGGACTGTTAAGGAACATTATTCCCTTTGAATCGTCAGGAATTTTGCTTGCGAACAGGCTTACCGTAAGCGCAACGCCGCCGATTATTCTGAAGCCGGCTTCAACGGACGCCTGAAATATCTCAAACGCCCGCGGCAGGCCGAGCATGGAATAGTTTTCGTTCTGTTCTATTCCGGCTCTAAGGTCAAACACATGCTGGCTGTCCGCATCCACAAAGTCCATGTTCAGCATCTTCTTTATGAATATGTTCCGCACGCCGAAATATTTTGTTTCATCCTCCGCTTCCACCCGGCGCGCTGCCATGGCCTTCAGCAGCATAAGCAGCGCGGAGCTTGCCAATATCAATATAACATAGCGCGTCAGCACGTTTACGTCCCGCCCGCCGCAAAGCTCGGCAATCAGCCGTGCGGAGAACCATATTGCGGCATACGGCGCGGCGGCTGCGAGCAGCCCGTTAAGTATCGTTGCCGTAAACCAGCCCGGCATTTCGCCATGCAGCAGCTTCAATGCCCGCATGTTCAGCTTCCATGCCCGTATAAATGCTTTATTCTCGGTTTTCGCTTTCATATTCGCGCCCTCCTTCCCGATAATACTTGCTTTGCACGGCAAACAGCTTTGCGTATTCCCCGCCGCGGCGCATAAGCTCATCATGCGTGCCTTCCTCGCTTATGCAGCCATCCTTCAGCATTATTATCCTGTCGCAGAATCTTGTTGATGCAAGGCGGTGCGATATGAAAAGCGACGTTCTGCCCTGCGTCATGCTGCTGTATTTTTGATATATATCGTTTTCGGCAATGGGGTCAAGCGCCGCCGTGGGCTCATCAAGCGCTATTATAGGCCCGTCCTTATACAGCGCCCGCGCAAGCATCAGCCGCTGCGTTTCGCCGCCGGAAAGCTCCGCCCCGTCCTCGTATACGCTGCGGCCAAAGTGGGTATACATGCCCTTCGGCAATGACTTTATCTTTTCCGTAAGGCCGGCCTTTTCGGCGCAGTCCCACGCGCGCCGCTCGTCTATGCCGTCTATCCTTTGGGCAATGTTTTCTATTATGTTTGTATCAAGCAGCGAAAACTGCTGGAACACCGCCGAAAACAGCGCGTAATAATCCCGCCTGTTCAGCGCTTTAACGTCCTTTCCGTTGAACAGCACCCTGCCCTCCGTCGGGTCAAGGAAGCCGCATATAAGCTTTACAAGCGTTGTTTTGCCCGCGCCGTTAAGGCCGACTATTGCAAGCTTTTCGCCCGCGTGAATGGTCAAATCAAGGCCCCTTATGGTATCCTTCTCAGCCCCTGTGTAGCGATAGCGCACGTTTTCAAGCCGTATTTCGCAGGGCATATCGCTGCGCTTTTCAATGCGCTCCCCGCCTTCAAGGTCAAAGGGCTCCTCCCATTCAAGGTAATCGCGCAGCTCGCTTATATCAAGGCTTTGCCTATGCAGCGTGCCGAATTTATCCAGTATGCCCGTTACCCATTGGGCAAAGCCGCTAACCGCGCCGAAATAGAGCAGGAACTGCGCCGCGCCAAGGCCGTGCTCAAGCGTGTACCATATAAGGTAGGCATAGGCCGCGCCGTTGCGCAAAAACGTAAGCGCAATGTCTATCACGTTGCCCCATATCTGCACCCTTCCCTGCCTTACGGCAAACGCACGGTACAGCCCCAGCGTTTTAACGTACAGCTCCTCTATCCAGTTGGCAAGGCCGAACATGCGGATATCCTTGGCGTAGCTCCGCTCTATGGCAACGCTGTTTATATATTCAAGCTTTTCGTTGTATTCCATGCGCTCCTTGCGGTGGCGGTAGCCCCATTCGTTTATGTGCTTTGATGCAAGGTAGCTCACCGCCGCCGTTGCCGCAACAAGCAGCACAAGCCATGCGTCAAGCTCAAGCAGCAGTATTATATATACCGCAAAGCCTATAACGTTGGTCAGTATATCCGTCCATGTTTTCCATATGGCCTCCGTCGCCTGGCTGTTGCTTGAAACAACGCGGTAGGCATTGTTCATATGCTCAATAAAGCGGGTATCAAGCATATTGGAATACGATGTTGCCGCCGACTTTAGCGCAATGCGGTTCAATATAGCGGTTCGCGTTTCTATGCGGCCGAAAAGCGTGTTTATATCCACATAGGTTCTACCCGCGCGCAGCACAAGCAGCACGCCTATGCAGGCGGCTATTGCGGCAATCAGCTCGCCCACCGCCGCGGCGGATTCTATTTTGCCGAGTATTATTGGCGTTATAAGCATTTCCGCCGCGGCATACGCCGCGCCCAACACCGCAAGCGCAATGCACATTGGCACCACCGGCTTATACGCTGCCCACGTCGTCTGCACCATATACCATGTGTTCTGCCACATATTGTATTTGGGTTTGGTTTTCTTTTTTTCTGTCGCTTCCATTGCAGCTGCAGCACCCCTTCCGTTTTCATCTTGGCTGTATGATAGCATAAATGCGCCATGTGCGGCGCATTTGGGGGACGAATCGTTAAAATCGGGTGACGAAATGCATATTACTCCTGCGGAATGAGTATTTCGGTGGTAAAGGCGCCGTCCTCGCTGTTCCGGCTCAGATACCCGCCAAGGCGTTCAACAATCGTATCCACCCTTACAAGGCCGAAGCCGTGGCCCTCGCCCTTTGTTGTGGCAAAGCGCGCGCCTATCTTTTTCTGCTTGCCTACGGCCGTAAAGTTGGTGAAGGATATATAAAGCTGAGTATTCTTCATGTCCATATATACGCGGATAAGCCTGTCCTTTTCATCAAGCGGAAGGCTTGCCTCTATCGCGTTGTCAAATAAATTGCCTATTATACAGCACAAATCAAGCTCGCTCATTTTAAGCTTAACGGGAATATGCGCGTCTATTTCCACGGTTATGCCCTTGGCCTTGGCAAGGGATACCTTGCTGTTTATTATCGCATCCGCCATCGGGTTGCCCGTTTTTATGGCCAGATCAACTGTGTTCAAGTCAGTGTCCAGCATATTCAGATAATCGTTTATGCCGTTCATGTCGCCCTTTGCCGCAAGCGCCTTCAGCATTTGTATATGGTTGCGGTAATCGTGCCGCCAGCCGCGCATTTGGCGATACATATTGTCCACCTCTTTATAATGCGTGTCTATCAGTTCCCTCTGATATGCGGCTATGCGCTTATCTATTTGCCTTGATATGAACTTCATGCCGTTCACCTCATGTATTCTGGATTATTGCGTGGTTCAGCGGCTCATATGCGCCGCGTGGCAGCGGCAGCGCCGTGCCGTCGTTGAGCATCACCTCCGCCTTGGTAACGCGGCGTATGCGGTTAAGATTGACTATCATGCTGCGCCCAACGCGAGTAAAGCCGCTGTCAAGCTCCTTTTCAAATTCGTTCAGCGTGCGCTTAACGGTATACTCATGCTCCGCATGCACGGTAACGTAATTCTGCCTAACGTCGATATAGCGTATTTCATAAAGCGGTATGCGCACCATCTCCCCACCCATGTCCAGATTAAGGCAGCGCTGGCTTATTTTCAGCCGCTCTACCGCGCGGTCGAGCACGCCGAACAGCTTTTCCCTATTCACGGGCTTCATAAGGTAATGCAGCGCCGCAACGTCGTACCCTTCGGCAATATAGTCGCTGTATCCCGTTATGAATATTATCTGCACGGTTTTGTTCCCCGCACGCACGCGCCGCGCCATGCTCACGCCGTCCATGCCGCCCATCTCAATATCCAGCAGCAGCATGTCGTAAGCCTTGTTTTCGTCATACGCAAACAAAAAGCTTTCGGCGGACGGATATATTTCCGCATTCACCTCCGCCCCGCGCTCATCTGCCCAGGCCTTAAGTATTTCACTCACAAATTGCGCGTCCGCTGCGCAGTCGTCGCATATGGCGGCGCGGTATGCCATGGCTCATCCTCCAATTATAATTCCGGCTTTGGATTTATTATAGCATATGCAGCGGCGCATAAAAAGAGCGGCTCTCCACCAATACGCCACCTGCCCCGATGGCATTTTAAGCAAAGAGCCGCAAAATCTATTGTGTCCGTTCAGTTTATTCAGGAGGATCTGAGTACGGACGCCTATTGTTCTCCTTAGCCTCCGAACAGGCCGAGGAAACCTTTTTTCTTATATTCTTCGGAATTGAGTGACTTCAGTTCGTATCCCGTGCCGGCTATTGCCGCGCGCAGGGCGGTTTCGTCCAAAGCCTCTTCGGACAGTATTACGCATTCGCCCTTGGCATGGGATGAAGTTACCTTTTTCACATTGAAACGGGCGCGGATGGCATCGTTCACATGCGCTTCGCACATGCCGCACATCATTCCGCCTATTCTGAGCGTGGTCTTTATCATAATGAATACATCTCCTTCATTGGGTATGCAGTATTTCCAGTGTTAAGGCTTTCGGCAAGCTCGTCTATTCTTTCATAGGACTGCGAAAGCACGTTCAGCGCAACGCTGCGGCAAAGCTCCTCGTCCAGCGCAAGCGCCGCATGCATCCGCTCGTACAGCGGTGCGTAGCACGCTTCGCACAGCTTGGCCTGCGCCTCGCCTTCCGGCGTAAGGCGCACTATGCCATAGCGCTTTTTGGTGGCAAGGCCAAGCGAGCAAAGATTCTGTATCATTGCGTGTGCGCTGGGCTTTGATACGTTCAGCCGCGCCGCCACGTTCACGCAGCGGGCGCCTTCACCGGCGCTGCAAAGCTGAGCCGTTGCCATAAGATATTTGATTGCGGAGGGCGTAAGCTGCTTTGCCTGTTCGTTTATGCATTTTTCCATGTGGCCCTATGTCCTCCTTCAGCCTGTTTTGTTTTATAGAGCGCGAGGGAGACGCCGCGAATCGCATCTCCCCCGCATTTTGGTTTTACTGCCGGGAATGGCACTTGCCGTGCATGGCGCAATTTGCGCAATTACAGCCGCAGGAGGACTTCCCTTTCTTCCTTTGGCCTATCAGGTAGGCGCATATAAGCGCAACCACACCCGCAAGCACAAGCGTAATGATTATTGTTCCAAGGTTTTCCGCAAACCAGTTCATCATGAGGATCCCTCCTTCTTTTAGAATAATGATCGTGGTGATTTATATCGTTTGGGCCTATCAGACCTTTACGTTGGTGGTCAGCTTGGTAGCTTCCTTATAGGGCTTCACAAGCATGTAGATCATGCCGGCCAGCAACGCAAGAGCGAATACAAGGCCGATAACATTGGTGTTGCCGGTTATGGCATTGCCAAACTGGTTTATCATAAGGGCGATGGCATAGGCGAAGCCGCACTGATAACCGATGGCGAACCAGGTCCACTTGGCGCTGTTCATCTCGCGCTTGATGGCGCCGATGGCGGCGAAGCAGGGCGCGCAGAGCAGGTTGAATACCAGGAAGGAGTAGGCGCTGATGCCGGTGAAGGCAGCCGCTATGTTCTGATAGGTGGTGCCGTCGCCTCCGCCGTACAGTATGCCCATGGTACCGACTATGTTTTCCTTAGCAACAAGGCCGGTGATGGAAGCGACGGTAGCCTGCCAGTTGCCCCATCCGAGCGGGGTGAATATCCAGGCGATGGTGTTGCCGATGGCAGCCAGTATGGAGTAGTCTATCTCGTCCTCAGCAAGCATCCTGAACGTGCCGTCCACTACTCCGAAGTAAGTGGTGAACCAAACCAGTATGGTGGAGAGCAGTATTATCGTGCCGGCCTTCTTTATGAAGCTCCAGCCGCGCTCCCACATGCTCCTGAGCACGTTAGCAAGGGTGGGCCAATGGTAAGCAGGCAGCTCCATAACGAAGGGAGCGGGTTCGCCTGCGAACATCTTGGTCTTTTTGAGCATTATGCCGGATACGACTATCGCGGCCATGCCGATGAAGTAAGCGCTGGTGGATACCAGGGCGGAGCCGCCGAACATGGCGCCGGCTATCATGGCGATGAAGGGTACCTTAGCGCCGCAGGGGATAAATGTGGTGGTCATTATGGTCATGCGCCTGTCGCGCTCGTTCTCTATGGTCCTGCTGGCCATTACGCCGGGAACGCCGCAGCCAACGCCGATGAGCATAGGAATGAAGGACTTACCGGAAAGGCCGAACTTGCGGAACACCCTATCCAGTACGAATGCGATACGGGCCATGTAGCCGCAGGCCTCAAGGAAGGCGAGCAGCAGGAACAGCACCAGCATCTGAGGCACGAAGCCAAGCACCGCGCCCACGCCGGCAACGATACCGTCAAGTATCAGGCCCTGCAGCCACTCGGCGGCGTTTGCGCTTTCAAGCGCGTTGCCTACCAGCACGGGTACGCCGGGTACCCACACGCCGTAGTTGGCGGGATCGGGCTCTTCAAAGCCGTTTTCTTCAATGTAAGCAGCCGCGTCAACATAGGTCACGGGGACAACGTTATCGTACTTTTCCTCGCCGGCGGGGATCTTATCGTAGTAAGCGGTCAGCTCGTCAACAGCCAGGGTCTCCTCATCCTCAACCTCAACGGTGCCGGTGGCGGATTCGGGAACGAAGTTTTTTATCTCCTCAAGGGCAGCAGCTTCGTCGAAGTCATCAGCCTCGGTATCGATCTCAACGAAGGCGTTGATGGCGTTCATGGCGTTGGTGTATTCTTCGCTCACTTCTTCATACTGAGCGCTGCCAATGCCGAACAGATGGAAGCCATCGCCGAACAGGCCGTCGTTTGCCCAGTCGGTAGCCGCAGCACCTACGGTGATCATGGAGATGTAGTAAACAAGGAACATTACCAGCGCGAATATGGGCAGGCCCAGCCAGCGGTTGGTCACGATCTTGTCTATCTTATCGGAGGTGGAAAGGCTGCCGGCATTCTTTTTCTTGTAGCAGCTCTTTATTATCTCCGCAATGTAGACGTAACGCTCGTTGGTGATTATGGATTCGGCGTCGTCGTCCAGCTCTTTTTCAGCCGCCGCTATGTCCTGCTCGATATGGTTCATGGTATCGGCGGGAATGTTCAGCTTCTCAAGCACCTTATCATCGCGCTCGAAAATCTTTATGGCGTACCAGCGCTGCTGTTCGGCGGGCATGTTATGCACAGCCGCTTCTTCAATATGCGCAATGGCATGCTCCACGGGGCCGGAGAAGGTGTGCATCGGCACGGTCTTGGTGGACTTGGCGGCCTTTACCGCAGCCTCCGCCGCTTCCATAACGCCGGTGCCCTTCAGCGCGGATATTTCAACTATTTCGCAGCCAAGCTGGCGGGAAAGCTCGCCCACGTTTATCTTGTCGCCGTTCTTCTTTACAACGTCCATCATGTTGATGGCTATCACCACGGGGATACCAAGCTCGGTAAGCTGTGTGGTGAGGTAAAGGTTACGCTCAAGGTTGGTGCCGTCGATAATGTTCAGTATCGCGTCCGGCCTTTCGGTTATCAAATAGTTACGCGCAACAACTTCCTCAAGGGTGTAAGGGGAAAGGGAGTAAACACCGGGCAGGTCCATTATGATAACGTCGTCGTGCTTCTTCAGCCTGCCTTCCTTCTTTTCAACCGTTACGCCCGGCCAGTTACCCACGAACTGGTTGGAGCCGGTGAGCGCGTTGAACAGCGTCGTTTTGCCGCAGTTCGGGTTGCCCGCAAGGGCTATCTTTATTGCCATGTTCTGCTCCTTTCGGTTAAGTCAATCTAACCTTGTAACAAAAAATTATTCCTGTACTTCTATCATTTCAGTGTCCGCCTTGCGCAGGCTCAGTTCGTAACCGCGCACGGTAACCTCCATCGGGTCACCCAGCGGCGCCACCTTGCGCACGAAAACTTCCGTGCCTTTGGTGATGCCCATGTCCATGATACGGCGCTTCACGGGGCCTTCGCCGTGCAGCTTCACTACCTTCGCGGTCTCGCCGATCTTAACGTCTCTAAGCGTTTTCATTGCTGTCCTCTCCTTTTGTCAGTTTGGTTTGGTTGATTTATTTAAATTTAATCAAATCATTATTTTGCGCGCCATCTCTTCACTTATGGCTACGCGGGCTTCCTTTACCTTAACTATTACGTTGCCGCCCAAAGCGGACACCACCGTAACGTTCCCACCGGGGACAAAGCCCATATCCTCAAGGTGCTTCTTCACCTCCGGGCTTCCGCCCACCTTACGGATTATCTGTTCTTCGCCCATATTTGCAAGCGTAAGCGGCATCATGTTCTCTCCTCCTCATCCCAAGGTTAGTGTACACTAACCGTTGATGAAAAAATAATGGTTAACTTTGTTTAACTAATGTTAATTTCATTAGGTTAAACTTCTTTAACCGTGGCATAGTTTAACATCTCTAACCTTATATGTCAACCCCCTTTTGAACATTTTTTGCTTTATTGCCTGAACGCTTGCTTTTTCGCCGAGTGTGTGTTAACTTAATAAGTAATTTATTGAGAGGACGGCGCAAAGCTGCATGAAAATACTTAGGGCATCAGAGGACTACCTTGAGGCTATGCTTATAATGAAAAACAGGCGCGGTTACATTCGCTCCATAGACATTGCCGAATATTTGGGCGTGACCAAGCCGAGCGTTACCTATACCACCAAGCGTTTGAGGGAAAACGGCTACATCACAATGGATATAGACGGGCTTATAACGCTGACAGACAGCGGCATGGAGATAGCATCAAAAATGCTGGACAGGCACCATACGCTGACCAAGTTCCTTGTGAGCCTTGGCATAGACGAAATAACCGCGGAAAAAGACGCATGCAAAATAGAGCACGACATAAGCCAGGAAACCTACGAAGCCATCTGCGCCCATGCAATGAAGCACGGTGCGGGAAACAACTGATTAAAGCAGCGCTTAACGCACGCAAAAGGAGCGGGGATATTTGCCCCCGCTCTTTGTATATTCCGCGCGTATGCCGCGCAGGGATATGCTTAGTTGCAGCCGCAGCCGCAGCCGGAATTATTGTTGTTGCAGCCGCAGCCGTTGTCGCAGCCGCAGCCATTGTTGCTGAAACCGCCGGCGAGCAGGATAAGTATTATTATCCACCACCAGTTGTTCCCGTTGCAGCCGCAGTCATTGTTGCAGCCGCAGCCGCAGTCGTTATTGCTGAAGCCGCCGGCAAGCAGGATAAGTATTATTATCCACCACCAGTTGTTTCCGTTGCAAGAGCTACACATATGCTTTCCTCCTTGTTATTCGCCCCGATGGGCAATTCTAAGATATAGTACTCATCGGGAGCGAAATGTGTGCATATGCGGCGAAAGAAAACGACTTATGCGTTCTTGCTCTCTTCTTTCTCCTCCTGCGCCTTTATGTATGCCAATATTTTTTCCTGCTGCGACAGTATGCGGTTAAGCTTATTGTGCATGTCCTCTATCATTATTTCCGTCTTTAAGTTGACCTTATAGTCGTTCTCGGCGCGTCGGCGGTCCTTTTCCTCCTGCCGGTTCTGGCTCATCATTATCAGCGGCGCCTGTATTGCCGCCACGCAGGACAGCACAAGGTTGAGCAATATGAACGGATATGCGTCAAACGCGCCGTCTGCCAATAATATGTTCACCGCCATCCAAAGTATCAGCACCGCTACAAATGAGAATATGAAGCCCCAGCTTCCCGCAAACTTTGCTATTTTATCCGCCATGCGCTGGCCGAACGAGTATTCCTCCTTTGCCGATTTGCTTGTGTTTTCGGATACTTTGCTGCTTGCAAGCAGGCTAAGTATCTCCTCGTCTGTCATGTCGTGCTCAATATCTTTTATAACTTCACTTATAAGTTTCTTGTTCTTTTCCTTCATATACTATCCCCTCCGTTATTTTATTGAACCGAATATGCCCCGTATTATGGAGCGGCCAAGCTCGCGGCCTATGGTGCTCATGGCGCTGTTTGTAACGCGGGTCATTGCCTTGCTTGCGGCGGACTTTTTCTTTTTAACCGTTTTTGCTGCAGCCGTTGGCTTTTTGGCGTTCCTTGCGGCCTTCTTTTCCTCCCGCTCCGCCTGCTTTGCCGCCCGTTCCTCCTCCTTTTCCGGCTCCCCGTTCTGCTGTTCAAAGTATTCGTAGGCGGAGAAGTTGTCTATCGCCTTGTCGTATTTATGCTTCATGTCGCTTGCGTCTATAACAGCGCGGCGTTCCTCGTCCGTAATGGTGCCCATGCGGCTTTGCGGCGGCAGTATGAACGCGCGCTGCACTATGCCCGGCACGCCGTTTTCATCCAGGCAGGATACAAGCGCCTCGCCAACGCCAAGTTCCATTATTGCCGTTTGCGTATCGAACGCGGGATTTGTGCGGAATGTCTGCGCGGCGGTCTTTACAGCCTTCTGTTCGCTTGGCGTATATGCCCTGAGCGCATGCTGCACGCGGTTTGAAAGCTGCGCAAGCACGCTGTCCGGAATGTCCGACGGGCTTTGCGAAATGAAATATATGCCAACGCCCTTTGAGCGGATAAGCTTCACCACCTGCTCGATTTTCTGCACAAGCACCTTCGGCGCGTCGCTGAACAAAAGATGCGCCTCATCAAAGAAGAACACCATCTCCGGCTTTTCGGCGTCTCCGCGCTCCGGCAGCTTTTCAAACAGCTCGCTCATCAAAAACAGCATGAACGTTGCATACAGCGTAGGATTCTGCACAAGCTTCACGCTGTGCAGCACGTTTATGTATCCCCTGCCCTGCTCGTCGCGCTGCATCCAGTCGCGTATATCTATCGCCGGTTCGCCGAAGAATTCCGCGCCGCCTTCATCCTCAAGCGTTATAAGGCTCCTTTGTATCGCGCCCAGGCTCTGCGCGCTCATGTTTCCGTATTCCGCGGAAAACTCCGCCCGGTTTTCGCCAACGTAGCGCAGCATGGCCTTAAGATCCTTTATGTCTATGAGCAGCAGCCCCTTATCGTCCGCAATTTTGAACACAAGGTTCAATACGTCGCTCTGCACGTCGCTCAGGTCCATCAGCCTGCTCAAAAGCATCGGCCCCATTTCGCTTACGGTTGTCCTTACGGGGTGGCCGTATTCGCCGTATATATCCCAAAACCGCGTTGGAAACACGCGGTAGCGCCAATCCTCTATCCCAAGCTTATTTATGCGCTTTTCCATGCTTTCGCTGTGCACGCCCGCCTTGCACATGCCGGCAAGGTCTCCCTTTATGTCCGCAAGGAACACCGGCACGCCCAGCTGAGAAAAGGACTCCGCCAGCACCTTGAGCGTTATTGTTTTGCCCGTGCCGCTTGCGCCGGCAATAAAGCCGTGTCGGTTGGCCATTTTGGGCTCAAGAAACACCTTTTCGTCCGACTTTGCAAGCCATATTTTTCCGTTCAGTTCCATTTTTACGCTTCTCCTTCTTCTCTGCTGCCTATCGTGCGATCTTTTGAAATTATACCGCACAACGCATGTCTATGCAATGCGCCGTGCCGCTGTTTTATTTTGTTTTATCTCTTACCGCTTCAAGAAACTCCTCCGCCTCCGCGCGTGTCTTGAAAACAACCTTGGGCTTATCGCTGTATTTTTCAAGCAGGGCATATATTTGCGGGCAGCGCTCCGTTTTGAAGCTCTTTATGAATTGAATAAACTCCTCGTCATATTCCTGCTCTATCCACGGCATATCAGGCCGCGGCTTGCCCATGCGCGTGCGCACCCCGTCAAGGCATACCTTCGCCGGGTAATCCAAAAAGAACACCGCATCGCATTCCTTCAGCCGCATTTCCATTGAAAAGCTGTAATTGCCGTCTATTATCCAACGGTCTTTTTCAAGCACGCTGCCAAGCCGTAAAAGGAACGTTTCCCTGTCTACGTTTGTCTTGTCCGCATTCCAGAAAAGCATATCCAAATGATATACCGGCAGCTTGATTATTTCGCCCAATGCCCTTGCAAACGTGCTTTTGCCGCCGCCCGGGCAGCCTATAACCATTATTTTATTGTATTTTCGTATGCCGTTCACCATGCTCTCAAGCCCTTTGGAAGATGGTTCTTCATCCTGCCGCCAACCGCCTTGCCCCAGCCTATCGGGTGGTTACGATACGCCACGGCGCAATACCCGCGCCAAGCCTCAGGGCAGTTTATCTCCTCCCCGCGCATATATGCCGCAAGGCGCGCGTCGCTTTCGTCAAGCGACAGCATACGGGCGTATTCGCCGCCATGCTCCGCCATAACCAGCGTGTGGTGCGGCACAAAGCGGCCCTTTTGCAGCTCTCCGGCATAAACTCCAACGCTGCGCCTGAGCATGGGCGCTATCGCTTCAGGCAGCTCCGCGGAAATTATGTTCACACCGTTTTGATAAGCATATGCCGTGCCCTTGGGCGGCACTATGAACGTATCTTTAATAAATTCGGCATACGCCTTATCTTTGCACGGGGTAAGCTTCAGCGGCGCATAAGGGCGCACGCTGCCGCCCTTTCGTCTAAGCACCGCGGCAAAGTGCCCCTCCCCCGCGAACGTGTGCGGATAAAGCCTGCGCTGCTCAGTAAGTTCAAAATCCGTATGCGTTTTAAGGAACCACTCTATATTGTCCTCGTTTTCCTCGCGTGAGAAAGTGCAGGTGGAATATATCAGCATGCCGTCTTTGGCAACGCATTGCGCGCTGCTTTCAAGTATAAGCCGCTGCCTGTTGGCGCAGGAAGAAACATGCTCCGCGCTCCATTCTTCTATTGCGCGTTCATCCTTGCGGAACATGCCTTCCCCGCTGCACGGCGCATCGACTATCACCCTGTCGAAATACTCCGGCATCGCTTTTGCAATCTCGTCCGGCCTGCGGCTTATCACCGCCGCGTTATCTATACCCATGCGCTCAACGGTGGATTCGAGTATTTTGGCGCGACTTGGCACTATTTCATTGGATACTATAAGCCCCTGCCCGTTTAGCCTTGCCGCTGCGGCTCCCGTTTTGCCGCCGGGCGCCGCGCACATATCCAGCACCTTCATGCCCGGGTGTATATCCGCAATGGCAATGGTCAGCATGGCGCTCGGCTCCTGCATATATATAAGCCCTGCCATGTGTACGGGACTTAAACCCACTCCTTCCCATGCTTCCGTAAGGCGGAAACCGTCCGCCGTATTATCCACCCTTTCAAGCTTAACGGGGCAAAGTGCGGCTGTTTCGCCCGCGTTCCCTTTGAGCGTATTCGCCCTCAGCCCGCGCACGCTTTCATTATTATAGCTTTCTAAAAATGCCGCGTAGTCGCCCTTCAGCTCCGCCTGCATACGGGATAGAAATTCGCCCGGTAACGCCTTCATGCCGTTTGCCGCCTTTCCGTTCAATATGCTTGCATTTTATCATGCGGAAAAGCCATATGCAAATGCGTTATGAAAATATGCCGTTTTCGGCTTGACAAAGCAGGCATCAGCGCATAGAATACAATAATAGCGCAGAAAAAGAGGAGTACGCCAAGCTCCTTTGCAAAAGAGATGCGGCTTCACCGGCTGAAAGGGCTGCTTGCGAAGATTGGCGGAAGGTCGCTTTGGAGCTATTTTGGATGAAACAGCAGTAGTCCGAAACGTGCGCGCCGCGTTAAGGCGCATAGAGCGGGGCATATTATGCCCAACAAAGGTGGTACCGCGGAGCTTCCGTCCTTTAATCAGGGACAGAAGCTCCTTTTATTTTAACCAAACAAACTATTTTTCAGGAGGAGAGAGTACCATGAAGGAGATGCCAAAGTCTTACGACCATCAGGGCGTGGAAGACAGGCTGTATGAAAAATGGGAAAAGAACGGCTATTTTCATGCCGAGCCTAATCCCGACAAGGAGCCGTATTGCATAGTCATACCCCCACCGAACATAACCGGTCAGCTGCACATAGGCCACGCAATAGACGAAACGCTGCAGGATGCGCTTATCCGTTACAAGCGCATGGCCGGGTTTGAAACGCTGTGGCTGCCCGGCACCGACCATGCGTCCATAGCTACCGAGGTAAAAATAATCGAGCAGATGGCCAAGGAAGGCCTTGACAAGCGCGACATTGGGCGCGAGGCGTTTTTGCAGCGCGCGTGGGACTGGAAAAAGGAATACGGCGGAAGGATAGTAAAGCAGCTCAGGAAGCTTGGCGCCAGCTGCGACTGGGACCGCGAACGCTTCACAATGGACGAAGGCTGCTCCAAGGCCGTTACCAAGGTGTTTGTTGACCTTTACAACAAGGGCCTTATTTACCGCGGGGACAGGATAATAAACTGGTGCCCGCATTGCAAGACCGCGCTGAGCGATGCTGAGGTTGAATACGAAGAACAGCAGAGCCATCTTTGGCACGTGCGTTACGATGCGCCGGACAAGAGCTATTCCATAACCGTGGCTACCACCCGCCCCGAAACCATTCTTGGCGATACGGCGATAGCCGTGCATCCGGACGACGAACGCTATGCCGGCATAGTTGGTAAAACCGTAGTTATCCCCGTTGTGGGGCGCGAAATACCCATCGTAGCAGACGAATACGTTGAAAAGGAATTCGGCACCGGCGCCGTGAAGATAACCCCCGCGCACGATCCCAACGACTTTGAGGTCGGCGTAAGGTGCAACCTGCCCGTTATGCGCGTGTTCACGGACGATGGGCATATAAACGAGCTTGGCGGCGCATACGAAGGGCTGACCACCATGGAATGCCGCAAGAAGCTGGTGGCGGATATTGAAGCGGCCGGCAATCTGGTAAAGATAGAGCCTTACGGCCACAACGTTGGCACCTGCTACCGCTGCCACAGCACGGTTGAGCCGCTGGTGAGCAAGCAGTGGTTCGTGAGCATGAAGCCCCTTGCAAAGCCCGCGATAGACGTTGTTAAGAGCGGCGAAGTGAAATTCGTGCCCGAGCGATTCGACAAGACCTATTATAACTGGATGGAGAACATACGCGACTGGTGCATTTCCCGCCAGCTTTGGTGGGGCCACAGGATCCCTGCCTACTACTGCGACGATTGCGGCGAAACCATAGTTGCCGAATCCGCGCCCGCGTGCTGCCCCAAGTGCGGCGGCCATGTGCATCAGGATGAGGACGTGCTGGATACCTGGTTCTCCAGCGGCATGTGGCCGTTCTCAACGCTTGGGTGGCCCGAGCATACAAAGGAGCTTGAATACTTCTATCCTACAAGCACGCTTGTTACCGGATACGACATAATATTCTTCTGGGTAGCCAGAATGATAGTGTTCGGCATGGAAGTGATGCATCAAAAGCCGTTCTCCCATGTTTACATTCACGGCCTTGTTAGGGACGAATTGGGCCGCAAGATGTCCAAATCCCTTGGCAACGGCGTGGATCCGCTGGAAATAATCAAGCAATACGGCGCGGACAGCCTGCGCTTCAGCCTTGTTACCGGCAACGGCGCGGGCGGAGATATGCGCTTCGGCACAAAGAAGGTTGAAGCCGCGCGCAACTTCTGCAACAAGCTTTATAACGCAACGCGCTTCGTGCTTATGAACATAGGCGATGCAGATGTTGGCGAAATAGACATAGCCAAGCTTGACATAGCCGATAAGTGGCTGCTGAACAGGCTCAATACCATAATCCGCGAGATAACCGCCAACATGGACGGCTTTGACCTTAACCTTGCGGCGCAGAAGATATACGACTTCGTATGGACCGAATTCTGCGACTGGTACATTGAGCTTGCCAAGCCCCGCATGAATGGCGACGACGAGGAGCAGAAGGCCAACGTGCGCGCAATACTTTGCCGCGCGCTCACCGATTCGCTCAAGCTACTGCATCCGTTCATGCCGTTCATAACGGAAGAGCTTTACCTTAACCTGCCCAACAGCGAGGAAACCATTATGCGTTCCGCATGGCCCACCGCGCAGGCGGAGTGGGACTTCCCCGAGGAGGCGGAGACCATGGAAGAGGTTATGGACCTTATCCGCGCCACGCGCAACATTCGCGCGGAGATGAGCGTTGCGCCCAGCCGCAAGCTGAGCATGACCCTGGTTACGCACGGCGCGAAGGCCGAAGCGCTTGAAGCAAGCATACCCTATATAATGAAGCTTGCCGGCGCGGAGCACGTTGCCATTCAGCAGGATAAGACCGGCATACCCGAAAACGCTGTTTCCGCCGTGGCACAGGCCGCGGAAGCGTTCATCCCCCTGAGCGACCTTATAGACGTGGACAAGGAGCGCGAACGCCTGAACAAGGAAGCCGCCAAGGTTCGCGCGGACATAGAGCGCAGCAGCGGCAAGCTGAATAACGCAGGCTTCGTGGCCAAGGCTCCCGAAAAGGTAATAGCCGAAGAGCGCAAAAAGCTCGCCGCAGCGGAAGATATGCTGGGCAAGCTTGAAGCAAGGCTTGAACAGCTAAACAAAATGTAATGCGATAGGCTGTGAAGGGACGCAGTAGCGTCCCTTCTTTTTATATTCCCCCTTGCAAACCCGTGGATTTGTGCTAAAATCTCGGCATAGATTTTGCGGAGGTAATTACAAATGGCTAAGGAAACAAACGCTGCCCTGCAAAAGCAGGTGATATATTCCGTTTATGTGCGCAACCATACACCGGAAGGCACCTTTGCCGCCGTGACGGGCGACCTTGACCGCATACGCGCGCTGGGTACGGACATAATATGGTTCATGCCGATTCATCCTATAGGTATAATGGGCAAGAAGGGTACACTCGGCTGCCCGTATGCCAACCGTGATTACAGAAGCGTTAACCCCGAATACGGCACGCTGGACGATTTTAAGGCGCTTGTGGGCGAAATACACGCGCGCGGCATGAAATGCATGATAGACGTTGTATATAACCATACCTCGCCCGATTCCGTGCTTTATAATGAGCATCCGGAGTTCTTTTACTATAATGCCGCCGGCAAGCCCGGCAACAAGATGGGCGACTGGGCGGACGTTATAGATTTGGATTACAATAACCGCGCCCTTTGGCAATACCTTACGGATACGCTCGTTATGTGGGCAAAGATTGTGGACGGCTTCCGCTGCGACGTGGCGTCATTCGTGCCGGTGGAGTTCTGGCGGCAGGCACGCAACGCCGTGGCTAAGGTCAATCCGGACTGCATATGGCTTGCGGAGACGGTGCATTTAAGCTACGGCTGCTTGGCCCGCAGGCAGGGCATATATTCAGCGCTTGATTACGACGCTTATTCCGCGTTCGACATGGAATACGAATACGACGTGCGTGAGGTTTTTGATAAATATCTGCGCAATGAGGCTGCCCTGAGCCATTATACGGACATGCTCAACTTTCAGGAGGGCTGCTACCCGGCCAACTACAATAAGCTGCGCTTCCTTGAAAACCACGACCAGCCGCGCATATGCTCCTTCGTGCGCGATGAACGCGCGCTTATCAATTACACCGCCATGCTCTATTTCATAAAGGGTACAACTCTCATATACGCCGGTCAGGAGTTTGAAAACGACCATCTGCCCAGCCTTTTTGACATAGATAAAATGGACCGCAGCACCGGGCGCGACATAAGCGGCCTTATGCACACGCTTTACGGCATAAAGCAGCGCTTCGGCGAAGCGGACTGGTTTACCGCAGCAGCGGATGATACAAACGACATTGCCGTTATGCAGCGCGGAAGCCAAGGCAAGCGGTTCGTGGGCATATTCTCGCTGAAGGCTAAAGGGGCGGACGTAAGCATAGCCGTGCCGGACGGCGAATACGAAAACCTGATAGACTCCTCTACCGTTACCGTAAGCGGCGGCATGCTGCATTGCGGCGGTAAGCCCATAATATTCCAGGCTGAGTGAAGCTATAACGCATTATAAAGTCAGGCTCGTGCATAGACGGGTGTCCGTAAAACAGTTAATCCTCCGTATGGCTTAGACCATGCGGAGGATTTGTTTATGTCTAATCTTCAAACTTGCTGGCGGCAAACGGTTTGTCAAAACCGTTTGCGGACGGCAAGCCCACAGGGGGTAGCCGTTTTAGCAGCGCAAGGGGGTGTAGCCACCTTGACGGAACGAAGTGACGCAACATTCTCGGTCATGCAGTATCCTCCTGCTGACGGAGAATGAAGCTCCGCAGGACGCACGATACTCCCGTTAGGAGAGTACAGAAGTGCGCCCTTTAGTTCCTAAAGGGTTTTATCAGTTCGACAAACTGAAAGTTGTTTGATTAACTTCCGGTCTCCGTTTCATCATCTGCTCATCAAACGGGAGTTTGTATCCAGACGGTAAAGCCGCTGTGTCCTTGGTTCAAGGAAAGTGTCTATTTCTTGGATGAAGTCCCAACCGAATTTTTCATATAGACCTTCGTGGGTCGTAAATAAATAAAGTTCCTTCAGTCCTGCTTTTTCGGCTGTCTTCTTCACAGAATTCAGCAAAACCCGTCCATAGCCGTATGCCCGGTATGCTTTATCGATGTAAACGTTGGCAAGCCACGGATAAATGTCAGGCCGTGAAAACAAATCTTCCATGGTAAATTGGTACATTCCGATTAGCGTTTCATCCAGAAACAAACCATAAGTCTGAGGAAGACGCTTTCCCTGCAGGCTATGTAACATATAGGAATATACTGCTTCATAAGAATAATTCTCAGCTTTTCCCCACCAGTCATACATCCATTTCGTCATCGTGTCCAAATGATCGGCTGTAATCATTCTCCTCACGCTCAATTGCTTTTCCATGTTAAACCACAGGGCCTCCGACTCTATCGTTTCTCTGTTTTGATGAAACAACTCTGCAACTTCCGATTTGTTGCTCAATTTTTGTATTCAAATTATACCATAAAACTTGTGAACAATTCTACCGCAACTTTGGAATATATGAGAAAAGTCCGAACAGTTTTCCGCCCGGACTTCCTCACTCAATCGTAAATAAATTCGATTTTCACAATTTCCTCTGCCTGTGCCTTGCAAGCGTTCATCTGCCGTACCCATTCCATTTGGTGTCGGCTTTCAGTTTCTCGGTCACGCCGTTTCGCTTCGCCAGTGACCGCACGATCAGCTCCATGCGGTTTCGTGTTGCTTCGTCAATCTTAGCGCAATACTGTCTTACTTACACCCGGCTATAAGCGCGAGTCTTTTTTGCTGTTCGTTGTTGATTTTGCTTTTATGGTGTGCTACGCTGTGCGCAGAATCAAGTTGTAGGTACAACAACATAGTTGTAGTTACAACATTATTACGGAAGGAACGGCTTTACATATGGAACATCCTGCACGGAAAATAACCAAAATAGCGCGCATCGGCAGGGCGCACGGTGCTTTCAATATCCCACAGGGTGTATGAAAGCCTTGGCGGCAGAATCATTCAAGTGCAAGCAGCTTCCTGATGCTCACAAGCTCGCATTTACGGCGCTTGAATACGGCAACGCTTTCAAAGCCCTTTTCAAGCGCCAGCATATACGCTTCCTTCAGGCCCATGCCGAACTGAGGTATGCTGTGCGCATCGGTACCAACGGTTATAAGCCTGCCGCCGAGCGCGCGGTAGCGATTGAGAAGGTAAGCATATTCCGGCATTATATATGGCTTTTTGCCGGCGTTTATCTCTATCGCCTGCCCGCGCCTTATAAGCGTACGCAGCATTGAATCTATGCTTGATTGATAGCGCGCCATGTCAACGTCCATGCCGTCGCGCTGCATCATGTATCTTAGCGGATAGGGCACATGGGCAAGCGAATCGAAATTGCCCCACTCCACCAGCTTTTCAAGCTGAATAAAATAATCGTCAAGATATTTATAGCATATGTCCGTATCGGTATAATCAACAAAATAGTAATCCTTATAGTCAAGCTTTTCGCTTGCGTTATGTATGGAGCCGAGCACAAAGTCCACCTCCGGCTCCGCATCAAGCACGCTTTCGGCCGCAGCGAAGCCATATGGCGCGTTGCCAAGCTCTATGCCGTTATTTACTATTATGCGTCCTCCGGCGCAGTCAAGGGCGCGCTGCTGCGCCATGCGCGTGCCTTCCCAATCGTAACCGGAAACAAACTTGCCATAGCTATCCACAACATCGTAATGATCGGTAAAGCACAGCCCGTAAAAGCCCCGCTTTACAGCCTCTGCAACAACGTCCTCCCGCGGGACGGACGAATCGAACGACATGGAAGAATGTATGTGCGCGTCAAACATGGCTTAGCTACCTCATATCTATAACTATTCTATGATAAATCATACCACACCAGCTGTCCATTCTCAACCGCTTTATGGCATTGCCCGAAACTTGGGGATTTATTGTTAGGCATACCATATGTGTCTGCTTAAATCCATCGAACTACACAATATATCGTGTATTGGAATATTTTATTATAACAACATATAGACAAATTGTGCCGCAGGGGATATAATAAGTCAGCGGGATGCATAAAGCAGCCCTGCCTTTCGGGGCGGTCATGTTTGCTTTATACAGCTCAGTTTCATATTTTTCGGAGGGGTGCTTTTCTGTTATGAAGATAATCAAGAGGAACGGCTCGGAGGCCGCGTTTGACATTTCAAAGATAATCGTTGCCATAGGCAAGGCCAACGCAACCGTTGACGAAAGCATCCGCATGACGCCGGTGCAGATACAGCGCATAGCCGAAAGCGTTGTATTAAGCTGCGAAAAGCTCGGCCGCTCCCCCAGCGTTGAAGAGGTTCAGGACATGGTGGAAAAGCAGATTATGGCGCACGGCGCGTTTGAGGTGGCCAAGAATTACATTACCTATCGCTATACGCGCACGCTCGTCCGCCAGTCCAACACCACGGACGATAAAATACTCAGCCTTATAGAATGCAATAACGAGGAAGCAAAGCAGGAAAACTCCAACAAGAACCCCGTTGTCAATTCCACCCAGCGCGACTATATGGCGGGCGAGGTTTCGCGCGATATTACCAACCGCATACTGCTGCCAAAGGAAATAGTTGAAGCGCACAACGAAGGCGTTATCCATTTCCACGATACGGACTATTTTGCCCAGCATATGCATAACTGCGACCTGGTGAACCTTGAGGACATGCTGCAGAACGGCACCGTTATAACCGGCACCCTTATAGAGCGGCCGCATAGCTTTTCCACCGCGTGCAACATTGCAACGCAGATAATTGCGCAGGTTGCCTCCAACCAATACGGCGGGCAGAGCATATCCCTTGCCCACCTTGCGCCGTTTGTTGACGTATCGCGCAAAAAGATACGCGCTCAGGTGGAAGCGGAAATGGCCGAGCTTGGCGTTGAGCGGGACGAAGCGAAGCTTTCCTCAATAGTTGAAAAGCGCCTGCGTGAGGAAATACGCCGCGGCGTGCAGACTATACAATATCAGGTGGTAACGCTTTTGACCACAAACGGTCAGGCGCCGTTCGTAACGGTATCCATGTATCTGGGCGAGGCTAAGAACGAGCAGGAAAAGAAAGACCTTGCCATGGTTATTGAAGAAACGCTTTTGCAGCGCTATCAGGGCGTTAAGAACGAAAAGGGCGTTTGGGTAACGCCTGCGTTCCCAAAGCTTATATACACGCTGGACGAGGACAATATTTACCCCGATTCGCCCTATTATTACCTTACGGAGCTGGCTGCGAAGTGCACCGCAAGGCGCATGGTGCCGGACTATATTTCCGCAAAGAAAATGCGCGAGCTTAAGGGTGACGTTTACACCTGCATGGGCTGCCGCAGCTTCCTTACGCCGGATAGGTTCACCGACGCGGGCGTGGGCAACATTGCAAACGCGCTCAATTACGAACCCGGCAAGCATAAATACTACGGCCGCTTCAACCAGGGCGTTGTTACCATAAACCTGCCGGACGTGGCGCTTTCCTCCGGCGGAAACGTGGAAAAATTCTGGCAGATATTCGAAGATCGGCTGGAACTTTGCCACAGGGCATTGCAATACAGGCACAACCGTCTTAAAGGCACGCTGAGCGACGCCGCGCCCATACTTTGGCAATACGGCGCATGCGCGCGGCTGAAGAAGGGAGAGCCTATAGACAAGCTGCTTTACGATGGGTATTCCACAATATCGCTTGGCTATGCGGGGCTTTACGAATGCGTAAAGTTCATGACAGGCCGCAGCCATACGGACCCCACGGCCACCCCGTTCGCCCTGCAGATAATGCAGAAAATGAACGACAAGTGCAAGCAATGGAAGGAAGCGGAGAACATAGACTATTCCCTTTACGGCACCCCGCTTGAATCCACAACGTATAAATTCGCCAAATGCTTACAGAAGCGTTTCGGCATAATCCCCGGCGTAACGGACAAGGGCTACATCACCAATTCCTATCACGTTCACGTTACCGAGAAGATAGACGCCTTCACGAAGCTGGGCTTTGAGGCGCAGTTCCAGCATCTTTCCCCCGGCGGGGCCATAAGCTACGTTGAGGTGCCGGACATGCAGAACAATATTGAGGCCGTTTTGCAGGTGATGCGCTTTATTTACGACAATATTATTTACGCCGAGCTTAATACAAAGAGCGATTATTGCCAGAAATGCGGCTGGGACGGCGAAATAACCATAAAGGAGCAGGACGGCAAGCTGGTATGGACCTGCCCGCAATGCGGCAATCAGGACCAGGACACCATGAACGTTGCCCGCCGCACCTGCGGCTACATCGGCACGCAGTTCTGGAACCAGGGCCGCACGCAGGAGATTAAGGACAGGGTGCTGCACTTATAATGTATTACAGCGAGATTAAAAAGACCGACATTGCAAACGGGCTGGGCGTTAGGGTAACGCTGTTCGTATCCGGCTGCAACAGGCATTGCAAAAACTGTTTCAACAGGGAAACATGGAGCTTTACAAACGGCAAACCGTTTGATGCGGATACTGAGCGGGAGCTTATGGAAGCGCTCGCTCCTTCCTATATAAACGGGCTTACGCTGCTGGGCGGGGAGCCTATGGAGCCGCAGAACCAGGCGGCGCTGCTTCCCTTCGTGCGCCGCGTTAAGGAACGCTTCCCCTCAAAGGACATATGGTGCTACACGGGCTGCACGCTGGAGCGGGACCTGCTTTCCCCCTCCCCCTACCGCTGCGATGCAACGGACGAGCTGCTCGGCCTTATAGACACGCTGGTTGACGGCGAATTTATAGAGGAGCGCAAGAACCTGAAGCTGATGTTCCGCGGCAGCGACAATCAGCGCATAATAGACATGCGCCGCACCCGCGAAGCAGGGCATACGATCACGGACGAAAGGTTCGTGTAAATGTACTATAACGGCCTTTACGCACATCTGCGTCACTTGCGTCACTATCGTCGAAACAGGCTAAATGTCTGGCTTTTTTCTCCGACGCAGCTTCGACGATGAAATTCTGCGTCGAAGAACGGGGGGTTGCGCAAGCAGTGAAATCCGTTATTCATAAGGTTCCCCTTTACGGGGAGCTGTCGGCGTAGCCGACTGAGGGGTTGACGTAAACAACAGCAGCCTCGCTGCAACCCCTCCGTCTGCTCGTTTCACTCGCATCCACCTCCCTCGGTTAGGGAGGCTTTAAGGCGTGCTCCCACGCTCAGGTGAAAGCTACCGCCTTCGCTATATACTATTTCTATATACCTCTC